>Ga0070729_10002686_pt1 | contig 22320 bp, 25 predicted proteins | sample tdDd472_FD_66725 | JGI IMG/M metagenome (GOLD analysis project Ga0070729, IMG submission 66725) | Marine sediment microbial communities from the Atlantic coast under amendment with organic carbon and nitrate - tdDd47.2 | ecosystem: Environmental > Aquatic > Marine > Coastal > Sediment | place... | reverse complement strand
GCGGGAACGGGGGCGGGAACGGGGGCGGGAACGGGGGCGGGAACCGACTGGGAACGAGGGTCGGGCTGGGCCGGCGGGCGCGTGGCGGTATTGTCGTCGGAGCGAAGCCGCTCCACCGACAACAGGTAGTGGGCGATGTCGTAGTGGCCTTTGTCGACGGCGAGATCGACGGCGCGCACGCCATCATCGTTGATCGCCTCCAGGTTAGCACCGTCGACGATGCTCGCCTTGACCCGCGCCATGTCGTCGGCCCAGACCGCGTCGAACAGGCGTTTCGTCGCCGGCGAAAGGGGGTCCGCCGGCCAAGCCGGCGTGACATGCCCGACCGCGAGGCAGGCAGCCACAAGCAGCGCGCCGATCCGGTTCAGCAACATCGATGACGTCCCATTTGCCCAGGTTCCAAGACAGACCGGAGTCTAGCAAATGCGACGGAGAAAACGCAAAGACCTTCCACACCGGCGCAAGCGGTCGCGGCGGTATGCGGGCATTGCCCCCGATTGCCGGCTGGCCTAATCTCTCCCGACCGTATCAAGATCGAGGAGTGGAGGCGATGTTTCTTTGGCGCCTGAACGCCGGGCAGCGCAAGATTTTCATGGCCGTGGCGACCCGCATGGCCATGGCCGACGCCAAGGTGCCGCCGGAGGAAGTGCGGCTTTTGGACGACTTCGCCGCGTCGCTCGACACGAACATCAGTGCCGCCGGCGAAGCGGTTTTCTCCACCCCCGACTACGGCATCTTCGACACCGACGAGGCACGCACCATCATGGTGCTCGGCATTCTCGCCGTGGCGCTTTCGGACGACCACTTCCACGTCGATGAATCGGCGGTCCTCAACCAGGTCACCGACGCCTTCGGCATCGAACCCGGAAGACTGCAGGAATTGCGCGCCTGGGCCGAACGCGTCGTCGACATCTTCAACGACTTCCATGACCTGATCGAGACCGAAACAACCTCATGACGACATCCAACGACTCAACCAACACCGGCGCCCCGCGCCCGCTTTTGTTCACGCCTTTCACGCTGCGCGGCATCACCGCGCCGAACCGCATCGTCGTTTCGCCCATGTGCCAGTACCATTCCGACGACGGCGGCCCCACCGACTGGCAGATGATGCACCTGGGCAGGCTTTCGGCGGGCGGCGCCGGAATCGTCTTCGGCGAGGAAACCGCCGTCGAGGCGCGCGGCCGCAAGACCTACGCCTGCGCCGGGCTCTACAAATCCGACCACGTGCCGGCCTACCGCAAGCTGACCGAGTTCATTCGCGAACAGGGCGCCGTGCCGGCGATCCAATTGGGGCACGCCGGGCGCAAGGCGTCCTGCCACACGGCAACGGAAAACTGGCGACCGCTGCGCGACGACGATGCCGCCGACGGCATGCCGCCCTGGCAGGGCCTGGCGCCGAGCGCGCTCGACCAGTTGCCGCGCCGTTTCCTGCCGAAAGAGATGGACCTGGACGACATCCGCACCGTCACCGATGCCTTCCGCGACGCCACCCTGATGAGCGCCGACGCCGGCTACGACATCGTCGAATTGCACGCCGCGCACGGCTACCTGATCCATCAGTTCCTGTCGCCGGTGTCCAATCACCGCACCGACGCCTACGGCGGCGACATCCAGGGCCGCATGCGCGTCGGGCTGGAAATCACCGAAGCCATGCGCGACGCCTGGCCCGCCGACAAGCCCCTGTTCGTGCGCATCTCCGCCGTCGACGGCGAGGGCGGCATCTGGAACCTTCAGGACTCGGTCGTTTTCGCGCGCGAACTGAAGGCCCGCGGCGCCGACCTGATCGACGTTTCCTCGGGCGGCATCATGGGCGACAGCGAAATGCCGCAGGTGCCGCGCGTGCCGGGTTTCCAGGTCGGTTTCAGCGAACGCATACGCAAGGGCGCCGACGTGCCCACCATTGCCGTCGGCGGCATCACCGAAGCGCGGCAGGCGGAAGACATCCTGCAGGCCGGCCAGGCGGACCTGGTGGCGCTGGCGCGCGAACTCCTGTGGCATGCCGATTGGCCGGCGCACGCGGCGCACGCGCTCGGCGTCGACGATCCCTATAGCGTGATGCCGGAGGAATACGCCGTCCGCCTGCGCCAACGCGAGGTGCAGAAGACCATGCCGATCAACCAGGGCGGCGACGTAACCGAGGCCGCCATGCGCGCGCTGCTGGGCGAGGGCTGAACGCCGGTGCGTCCCGCCTCGCGCGACGCCATCAACATGACCCTCGCCTACGTCATCGCGCGCGGCTCCAAGGACGACCGCACCAAGATCGGCGCCGTCATCATCGGACCCGACCACGAGATCCGCTCCACCGGCCACAACGGCTATCCGCGCGGCCTCGACGACGAACGCCCGGAACGCCAGCAGCAGCCGGAAAAGGATTTCTGGTTCGAACATGCCGAGCGCAACGCCATCTTCAACGCCGTGCGCATCGGCGTATCGTTGAAGGGCTGCATCCTCTATACCCAGCGCACGCCCTGCGAGGCCTGCGCACGCGCCATCGTGCAGGCCGGCATTGCCAAGGTGGTGCTGCATAAGCCCTGGTGCGCGGACGAACGCGACCTGCACCCGCGCACCCGCGAGATGTTCGCCGAATGCGGCGTCGAGCTGGAGGAATGGGACGGCGAGTTGCTGGAACCCGCCGGCTGGCGGCGCGGCGAAACCGTCTAGAACCGAAAAACCCGCCAAACCCTCGCATAAGCCTCCCTGACAGCACCGGTAGCAATGACGGGAGAGCCCGATGGCCGATTCATCCGACGGCAACGCCATGACCGAAATCGCCCTGGCTCTGGCCATGGCTTTCTTCTCGATCATGGTCCTGACCATGGTTTCCATGAGCGCCACGCCGACCGAAACCCAGGCCGAAGCGACGCCGAAAAGCATCAAGGTCGCGGCCAACAAGCCGGACGGCAAGAGCAGCGGGACCAAGGCGGCAAAGCGCCGCATCGTGGTGTTCTGGAACGGCCGTTTCCTGGACGACAAGCTGCAGCCCGTGACGCCCGAAAGCCTGGGCGCCGGCGGGCGCATCGTGCTCGCGCTCGCGCCCGACCTGCCGATGACCCAGGCCATCGACGCGCGCGCACGTTTCCGCCAGCCCAACGTCACGGTCTCGACCCTGGATGGGCGCTGGCTCACGCGCCTGCAACAGACCTTCGGCAAGGAGCACCGGCAATGAAGAGAATCGTTCTTGCACTCCTGGTCGGCTGCGTCGCGCTCGTCGCCGCCCGCACCCCGGCCACGGCGGCCACCACCGACGAAATCAAGCAATTGATCGTCGAGATCGCCGGCGACACCGATGTGCCGGCGTCGCTGGCGCTCGCCGTCGCCAAGGCGGGATCCGGTTTCCGGCCCGATCACCTGGGGCCGAACGGCGCTCGCGGCGTCATGCAGATCCTGCCCGAAAACGCCGAAAGCCTGGGCGTGGCGCCGTCATCGCTGTGGCGGGCGGAACGCAACATCGAGCTTGGCCTCGATATCCTCGGCAACCTGCTCCGGCGGACCGAGGGCGATTGGCAGGCGGCCGTCGGCGCCTACAACGCCGGCCTGTTCGCCGCCGGCGACGTTGCCCTGGAACGGCGCATCGCCGAGACCCTGAAATGGGAACGGCGTTTCGCCGAGCACCTGGCCGCCCGGCCGCAGCCGGGCGCGCCGCGTGGCACCGATGGTCCCGTTGGCCATGACGACTGGGCCGATGCCGGCGCCCGAGACGTCTACGCCGACCCGAGCCCGGACGAGTCCGGCTGGCAGGACGATCCCCACGGCATGCTCGCCGAACCCTACGATCCGTCCCTCGACCTGCCGCCGGAGGCACGCGGCCGCGACCCGGTGAAGGTGATCGTCATCGAACGCACCGAGGAACGCACCGTCGTCACCCGCCGCCCCCCACCGCCGCCCGCATGGCGCGATCGCGGTGAGGTCCGCTGGTCGTTCCCGCCCCGCCGCCAGGTGCTGCGTTTCGGCGCCGACGGCCGAATCCGGTTCCGCCCCAACCGCCGACCCGGCAACCGCCCCGGCAACCGGAGGCCGCGATGGTAACGCCCCCCTTCTCCCCCGCGCGGCGGCGCCTTCTCGCTCAACTCAGCTTCGGCGCGCTCGGCGCGCTGGCGCTCCCGGCCTGGGCCCGCGAAGAAACGGCCCGCGCCATGCCCCGCCACCGGGTAATGACCCTGGTCGTGCGCGAGGCGCGGAACCTGGGCGTGCCGGCGGCCCTGGCGCTGGCCGTGGCGCACGCGGAGTCCGATTTCGACGTCTATGCACGCAGCCACAAGGGGGCGCGCGGCGTCATGCAGATCATGCCGGCGACGGCACGCGGCGAATACGGCATCGAGCCGGCGCTCTTGTGGAACCCGCGCATCAACGTGCGGCTCGGCCTGCATTTCCTGAAACGCCTGCTCGGACGCTATGAGGGGCGTGTCGATCTGGCGCTGTCCTACTATAATGGCGGCTCGGCGGTCGGCGATCTCCCGCATGCCAAGGTGATCCCCGCGACCCGGCGCTACGTACTGAAGGTGCAGCGCTACCGGCGCCAATACCGCCGGCAGTTGGCTTGGAAAGGTGACGGCATTGGATTCCCAGTCTCTGGAAAACAGGGTTCTCGCGGAAGCGCAGAGTTCGGAACTGGCGGCCTGCTTGCAGACGGTTCGCGAGGCTACCTTCGATGACCAGGACAAGTTCCCGGAGAAGATCGTGCGTGAGCTGGCCCGCGCCATCGTCTGCCGCACCTACGCGCCGGCGGTGCACGAGCTCTGCCATCTCGCCGCCGCCGCCGGACGCGCCGACGGAACCGGCCGCTACGAACAGCTCTTCTGGGCCAGCGGTCCTGCCCGGGCGCGCAACTTCTACGCCTGGTTCGGCGATGCCGACAGTGATGGGCTCGACGTCACCGGCAGCGCCGTCACCCTGGCCTATCCGGACAAGCCCTTTACCGTCACCTATGGGCGGATGCCGTTCCTCTCGGCCTTGCTGGAGTTCCTCATGACCGCGCTCGGTTACACCGCCCTGGATGAGACCCTGGCGCCGCTGGCCGCCGAGATGCCCAGCGCCGGGCAGGTCTCCGACGCCGCCAACGAACTGTCGCGCAAGCTCTACGCTTTCCTGGGCGAGCACCTGCCGGCGGTGCAGGAACAGCGCAAGCAGCGCGGTTTCCTGGCCTTCATCGCCGAACGCGCCGACGGCGATGGCGCCGCGCAGGCCATCGATGACGGCGCGGTGCTGGACTACTGGATCGAGCATGCCGGTGCCGATACCGAGGCCGAAAGCAACGAAGCCGCTCCCGACGCCCGTACCTACCGCAACGTCTTCAAAACGGCGGCTCGGCTACTGACCATCCTGCGACTGGCGGAGGACCGGCACGGCATCGAGGTGGCGCTGCCCATCGGCACCGACCGCGAGGCCGGCGAGGTCGACCCGGCGGAACTGGAGCACGCCATGGCCGCCGTCGACGAGGACGCCGACGCCGTCGATGCGCTGGAACAGGTGGCGCTGGCCGGCGTCAAGCTGGTCAACAAGCGCGAGGCCGAGGCGTTGCGCCAGGCGCTGCCGGGCGACGCCATCGCCCGCGCCCTTACCCGCTCGGTGCTCCGGAACGCCGTCTTCGGCGATGCCCAGGCGCGCCTCACCCAGGCGCTACGCCAGGGCCTGGAGCCGGCCGAGGTGGCGCGCAAGATCGATGCCGAACCGGATGACGATTACCCTGGCCGCCTCGATGCATTCCGCGCTGTCGCCGACCACCTGGAGCGCATGCTCTTGGTCAGCTTCCATGTGCTGTTCCATTGCCGGCACGCCGCCGCCGTCGAGGCCGCCCTTTTAGCCCACCCGGATTTGGACCTTGAGGGCCTGCGTCCGGACCCCGACGCACCCGACGCTACCGATGGGAGCAACGTCGTCTCCATGCAAGCGGAGCGGGCGCTGCGGCGGTTCTTCGATGACGGCGACGACGAAAGCCCGCTTGGCCAACTGCGCCGGGACGCGGCCAAGGCGGCGAAATCCATCGCCCGCCAGGGCTTCAAGGAAGCCGACTGGCAGGACCCGGAGATTGTCGGCGCCTTCGCCGACGGCGTCGGCGCGCTGGCGGCGGCCCGGCGCGACCTGGCGCGGCTGTTGGACCGCCACGCCGCCGGCATCGACTGGCCCGGCCTGCAGCGCGAGGACACCCCCACCTTCCGGGCGCAATTCAAGCGCCTATACGGAGATCGAGACGGAGACCGATATGGCTGAGAAACTTTCCCGCGCCGAGGTGGCGCTGGCCGAGGACACCCTGGATGCGCTCGCCGCCGTCGACCGGTTGAGCGAACCGGCCGCGGCCAAGGCCTCCCCCTCCGCCCTTTACGCCTATGCCACCGACCCGGATTACGACGCGGACGAACACCTGCGTGAGCGACTGCGTACGGATGCGGCATTGCAGGCGGATTTCCAGCGCCTGCTCAACAGTACCAGCCTTTATTTCATGCCGCGCCTGGCGGCGGCATCGACCGGCGCCATCGAGGCCCGCGAGGCGCAGGGTTGCCGCATCGCCTTCCGCCCGTCGCGCGCCGATGAAAACCAGGTTTACGCGATCATCGAACTGGTCGATAAACAGGCGGCGCCGAGGCTTCTGGTCATCCGCCTCGCCGACGGCACCACCGAACGACTGGCCCTGCCGCCGTTCCAGGACGGCCGCGCGCAGTTGCTGCTGGAACGGGATTCCCAGGAGGCGAAGGGACTGATGGACATCAACGCCGAGGTCTACCTGAAGTGAGCGCGGTTCGCGTCCTGATCGCGACGACCGCCGGCCCCGTTGCCGTGCAGCGGATCACGGAAGAAGACCCTGACGTCAATTCCGTCATTTGCCTCGCCGGCAAGGCCGTGGCGCTGCCGGTATCGGCTGCCTACGACGCCTTCGTGCGCAACCCGACCGGCGTCATCCAGCGCAATTTCGGCCATCCCGCCTTTCGCCTCGACGTCTCCGACAAGATCGACGAGGGCTATAGCTGGCAACTGGGGGTCTATGCCGCGCACGCGCTGAAACGCGCGCACCGGCTGGCCGGCCCCAACGACGCGGCGGAAACGGTGCTGATCGCCACCGGCGAAGTCGACCGCGACCTGATGCTGCATCCGGTCGACGGGGTCGCGGACAAGATCGCGAAGCTCGAAAGCCTGTTGTCGGAGATCGCGGCCGAAGCCAATGGCACGCTGATCGCCGTGCCCGCCGGCACCGAGGCGCCCTGGCACGCCACCTTCGGCGAACGGCCGGGCATTGAGGTCATGGCCGTTCAGAACGTCCATGACCTGCTGCAACGCCTCGGTATCGAGGCCCCACCCAAAAGCGCACCGCCGCCACCGGCAGCCGAACCGCAACCGCCCAAGCGGCGCGCCGGTGGCATGGCGGTTTTGATCGCGCTGCTCTTGCTGGCCGCCATGGGGGCAGCCGCCGGCGGCGCTGTCTATGCGCCGGAAATCCGCGATTGGGTGGCGGCCCTCGGCAAGGGGTCGGACGAAAAGGCCGCGACAGCGCCCGCCGCCGATCCCGTCCCCGATCCTCCGAAACCCGTGGAAACCGCCGTCGCCGGCGAGCCCACGTCGGCACCGCCGCCCCAGCCAGCGCCCCAGCCAGCACCCGCCGACTCGGAGCCGGCTCCGGTACCCATCGCCGAAAAACCGAGCCTGCCCGAGAGCGCACCGCCGCCGCGCAAGCCGGAAGCCCCGGAAATCGCGGAAACCGCCGAGCCGGCAACCGACGAAATCGCCGAAACCCGGACCCTTCCGCGTCGCCGGCCGTCGGTGGAGATCGCCGTCGAGGAATTGCGTGCACCGCCCGGGCGAAGCTGTGCCGATGTCCACGGCGGCCGGGCCCAGGCGATCCGCCAGCCGGCACGCAAGCGCGAAGGCGGCGGCTACTATCCGAGCCCCGGGCGAAATCTCTGCACCGTCGAGATCCGCGCCACCGGCGCCGGGTCGGGCACCTATTTGTTCGGCCGCTACGAACGCTGGACCCAGGCACGTCCCGGCGAAGCGCCGGCCGACAAGGTCATCGACCTGGGACCGCGCCAGGGAACCATCCATTGGACCGTCGACATGCCCGCGCACCTCAACCAGGGGGCCTTGTTCCGCGTCGTGGTGTTCACGGCGGAGCGCGAATACACGCCGTCGCGCCGCGTGCTGCGCCGCATCAGCAAGCTCAATCCCCGCGACGACGAGGTCCGGCGCCTGATCCGCCGGCTGCGCAACCAGGGCATCGGCTTGACCCGCGCCCGGTTCCGGGTGATCGCCCAGCCGGCACTGCGGGACCGGGCATTCCAGCCCTCAAACGATTGGCGCCGGCCGCCGCCGGGCGGGGCCTTTCCGCCACCGCCACCGCCTCGCAACTGAGCTTCCGGAAAAAAATCGCCTGACCCTGTCATAGCTCTCCTCAGCAAACAGCCCGAGGAGACGAGACATGAGGCTCAAGACCAAATCCAACCGCGCCGCCATGGCGGCGCTCTGCGCCATCATCGGCGTCACCGCGCTGGCCGGCTGCGTGCCGGCAACCACCGGCGGCATGGAGGGCATTGGCTTCCGCCAGGCCCGCTTCCAGGAAATCGCCGCCATGCGCGACTACCGGGGCTGCGTCGACGACGCCGTCAAGGTCGCCGACCAGGCCCGCGAAAGCGGCCAGGCCGGTGGCTACCGCCGCAGCGCCGCCATCCTGGAGCGCTGCGAATCGGACCTCGGGCCCGAAGGCGCCAATCTGGCGCGCGAGGAACGCATGCGCAACTACGCGCTCGGCATCGTCAATTACATCAAGGCCGGCGACATCCAGAAGGCCCAGGCCAACCTGGAAACCTTCAAGCAGACCTTCGACGGCCATGATCTGTACCTGCCGAACGGCGCGTCGTTCGTCGATTCGGTGACGCTGTTGACCGTCAACGGCGACGACGCCTCGCCACAACGGATGGCGATGATGAACGTGCCGACGAACCTGCGCGCCGAGATGCAGCGGCTCAGGTTCTGGAAACACAACTGAGCAACCCCCTTACCAGGAGCCCGATCATGCCGCTTCGATATCCCAATCCCCTGCTTGCCGCCACCGCGCTCGCCGCGCTGCTCGCCACGGCGAACATCGGCGGCGCCCCGGCGGCCAATGCGGCGGCCAATGCGCCGGCCAGTTGGAACCCGGCGGTCACCGAACGCCTGGTGAAGCTGCCGCAAAGCCACCTGAAGAAATCCCTCGACCGCGACTTCAAGCGCTCCGGCCTGGCCGACGCCATCGCCAACACCGAGGAAGAAATCAAGCTGAAGGTCGAGACCCTCGGTGATATCAGGAAGGCGGCGGAACAGGCCGGCGGCGATCTCAGGGTCGAGTTGCGCCACCAGTTGCTGGCCGAGAAACGCGCCTACCTGAACCTGGTGAAGCAGCGCCAGGAGCTGCGCCGCCAGCACCTGGAACAGCGCAGGCGCGTCTACGGCCGCATCCTCGACAAGGTCATGCGGCAATCGGGCACCGATTCGCCGGAACGCCAGGAACTGGTGCGCCAACAAGTTGCCGCCCAGGCGCGCTTCGAGCGTAACGCCGAGACCGTCGACATGAAGCTGTTCGCCAGCTTCGACGCGCCCAATTCCCAGTACGCCAAGGAATACGCGCGCAACCTGTCGGCCGCCAATGCGCTGATGCAGGCCATCAACAACCACCCCATGAACCGGGCGATGGAAGAGGAACTGCCGGCCGACAAGGCGACCTACCTGCGCCGCCTGGTCGCCGAGACCGATTCCCAATTGGCCCTGGTCGGCCAGGAAGAAGAAATCCTCGGCTACATGGCCAAGCTGGTGGCGCTCGACGCGGCTGCGCTTTCGGACGAGCTCGAAGCCGGCACCGAAACCGCCGCCGGCGAGGAAGAGCCCGATTCCCCCCTCACCTCCGCCCTCACCTACTTCGTCCAATAGGAGACCCTCATGAAACCGATCACCCTCCCCGCCATTGCCCTCGCCGCGCTCACGGCAACCGCATTGCCTGCCGCCGCCCAGGCCGGCAGCATCGAGAACCTGGAACGGGAACGCTCGATCCTGGTCGAGAACCTGCTCAATGCGGAGATGAGCGCCGAGGAACGGCAATCCAAACTGGTCGTGTCCAAGCGCCGGCTGGTCGATCTCGAACGCATCGCGCTCCGCGACAAGTCGCTGGTCGGGCGCAACACGCCAGCGGTGAAGCGCGCCTTCGCCAACTACGACCTGACCTTCCTGGTGCATGCGGCGGTGGAGAAAAACCGCTCGCTCGCCGATCACTGGCTGGAACAGGTGGGCATCACCCAGCAGGACATCCTCAACGCCGAAGACCGGAGGCGCTGAGATGGCCGCCGCGACCGCCGCGCTGGTTCCCCGGCTGGTACCATGGGCCAAGGCCATGACGCTGCTGCTCGGCGGCGGCGTCATTGGCCTCGCCGTCGCCACGGCCATGACCGGCACCCCGGTTGAGGGCATTCTCGCCTGGTCGGAGAAGATCTTCGGCACCCTGTTCCTGGCCGTGTTCGCGGCACTCCTCTACACCGCGCTCTTGGCGATGATCCGCGTCCAGGGGCGCGCCGCAGACCAGCCGGGCGTGCGCGCCTGGCTCGAGACCGGGGTGCAATCGGCAAGCGCCATCGCCACCCTGGCGCTCACCTATACGCTGCTCGGCATCTCGCTCGGTATCGGCAGTCTTGCCGGCACGGATCTGAACCCGGCGACCATTCCGCAGGTGATCCGCGGGCTGACCGAGCATTTTTCCATGGCCTTCATGACCACGGTCATCGGCCTGCCGGTGTCGGCGGTGCTGCGCGCCGCGCTGATGATCCAGCAGGCCAAGGCCGAAGAGCGGGCCGCCCAGCCGGCCCGGCCCCCGATCCAACAAGGAGACTGACCATGCGCTTCATCCTGTTCAACCTGGCCGTCGGCGCGGCCCTGATCTATCTGTTCAACGGAGGCCAGTTGCCGGCGATGGATTGGAAGGCGGGGCTCGCCCAGTTGAAGGCCGAGGTCACCGCGAAAGAGACGGTGGCGGCACCGAAACAGCTGGCCGCCGCCGGCCAGAGTCACGGCCGCGACGTCATCGAACCGCCGAAGCCCAAGCCCGAACCCAAGCCCGATCCGAAGCCGCAGCCCGCGCCGAAACCGTCGACCGGTTCGACCAAAACCAAGGCGACGCCGGCACTGCCGCCGCTGGGAGAGGCCCGCCAGGTGGCCAAGCGGCCCGACCCCAAGCCGGCGCCGAAAGGCGTGCAGACGGCGGCGAATATCACCGCACCGCCCGTGCCGCCGGTGCCACCGGTTCCGCCGGCCGTCGCCCAGCGGCGCGCCGAGGTGCTGGGCGAAACGGTGCCCGAAACCGACGCACGCCCTGCGGCCCGGCGCGTCCAACTCGAACCCGGCACTTCCATGATGTCGGCGGCCGATCGAAAGCGCGAGTTGGACGCCTTGGCCGAGGAAATGGAAATGCTCTACATCCAGAAGATCGGCGGCTGATCCCATGGCCCGGCGCGTCCCCTTCATCGTCCTTTGCATCGCCCTTCTGATGGCCTGGATGCTGGCCGACGCGCCGACGCAACCGGACGTTCCGCCCGCACAGCCGGCGCCCGAACCGGCCGCCGCCGGCCACCCGATGCCACAAGCACCCGCCGCGGCGGAACTGGCGGCCATCGACCTGCCGCCGCCGCCGGCCCTGCAATCCCCCGAGCCACGGCAGGAACCGAAAGCCGAACCCGAACCCAAGAAAGTGACGCCCCTGCGACCCAGCCGTCAGCCGCAGCCGGCGGCGGCGGTGACGCCGCTGAACGCCGCGCCGAAACCCTTGCTGAAACCCCTGGCGGAAATCGATACGACGCCGCTGCGCGCCGCCGTGAAACCGCTTCGCCCGGCCCCGGCCCCTCGTCCCGCGCCGCCGAGCCACGCCTCAAGTCAACCCGCCATCGACGCGGCAACCGCGACCCAGGAAGGCCGCCCGCTGCTCAAGCTGATGGAATTGGGCGAAGGGCCCAGCGTCGAGATCGCCTGGCCCGACGGTGCCGCCGAGCGCCGGCACCTCTATCAACTGTTCGTCAGTTGCTACGGCATGCGGACCGCGGTGATGACCACCGACGGCCAGCTTTTCGACGCCGCCTCGGCGCCGGGCACGCCGTGGCGGGCCAACCTGGATCGCTATTCCGGGTTCGTGCGGCGCTCGTCGGGACATGGCGCCCGCCAGGAACTGCAGGCGGCCGATACCATCCGCGCCCGCCACGGACTGTTCGGCACCGTCACCGTGCGGCTGTTTCCGCGCCGCATGGACGCCTTGCTGCTGGGCGGGCTGAAGGCGCTGGCCGGCGGCGATTATGCCGGCGCCGGACGCATCCGCGCGCGCTACCGGGTTTCCGGATCGCGGGTTTGGGTCACCGCCATCACGCTCGGCGGCCGCACCGTCAGCGGCGACATCGATCTCTCAAGCGGCGCCCAAGGGCGCTGCGCCATCTGAGGAGGACCGACCCCATGAAACGCTACCGCTACCTGTACCGCATTGCCATCGCCGCCCTGGTCGCATTCGGCGTTGCCGTTCCCTGCGAGGCGTCGGCCGGCGCGCGGGCGCTGATCTCGCTGCATGACAACGGCGACATGAGCTGGCCGCAGCGCGTCGCCCTGCAAGACAGCCTGCGCGAACGCTTCGGCTTCACCGAGACCCGTTTCCTGGTCGATGCCATGCCGGATGAAATACCGTTTCACGTGAAACATTTCCTTGAAGAGGGCGCGGATGAAAACGACCGTCGGCTGGTCTGGGTCAGCGGGCTGTCGCGCGAGCATGGCCCGGCGGCCAGCATCTGCCCGGCGCCGGGCTTCGAGCCCATCCGCCCCACGGCACCGAGCCTGATCCTGGCACCGGCCTGCTACGGCGGCGTTCTGTTGATGCCGCAAGGGGCGCGGCATTTCGGCATCACCGAACCCAGCGCCGGTGGGGAAACATCGCGCGTCGGGCGCATCCGCGCCGCCGACGCGCCCTGGCTGGCGCACCTGGCGCTGCCGGCCGACGGGGCGCGGTTCGTTACCGGTGCCGACGGCATGATCCAGCGGTTCCTGGGCCGCCCCGATGGCGGCACGCTGGACGCGGCGGCGCTGTTGCATCTGCTCAGGAGCGAGTTCCGGTGGAACGGGTCGAGCTATACCGCGACGCTGGACCTGTTCGACCGCGGCATCGAGCGCGACGAATTGCTGCCGTTTGCGCTCGGCGCCCATAGCCGGCCGGTGCTGCGCGGGCGTACGCTGGCCATTCACAAGCGGGAACTGGCGCTCTATGCGCGGCCGGCGCCGAAGGCCGGTGCCGCGCTCCACCTGCGTGCCGGCGATCGCATCCGGTTGCTGCGTCAGGGCCGCGACAAGTCGCTGCGCTACGTGGCGGCGCCGGGCGGTATTTTCGGATGGGTGCGGACCGATGACCTGGTTGATTGAGCGATTGCCGGTCGTCGCCGCCCTGGCCATGACCTTGGCCGGGTGCGCCGAGACCGCCTACGTCGAACACGCGAATGCGCGCGCCGTGACGGCCAAGGGCGAGGAGGACGCCTTCGCGCGCACCGTCGACTTCCACCTGGCCCGGGCCTTCTACGAAACCCCGCCCGGTTGCGTCATGGTGGCGCCGACAAACCTGAAAACCGTGCCGGCGGGAGTTCGCCAGGCCATCGAGGACACCGTCGCGCGGCACCTGGCGAGCCGCGTCGATAGGGTCATCGACGCGCGGCGCGCCGCCGGGGAAGCCCGGAGGCAGGCCTTCGACCCGGCCTTCGCGCCCGACCGCGCGCGCCTCGCCCGCGCGCTCCAATGCGACACGGTGGCGGAAATCGATTCCGCCGGGCTCGACAGTCTTTACGCGGTGGTGTGGACGGAGATCTCCGTCGACGTGCACCTGACCCTGAAACGCGCCCGCGACGGCGAGGTGCTGTGGCGCGGCCGCCACCGGGCCCGGCGCGGCGACGGTGGCCTGCCGATTGGGCTGTTCGGCGCCGGTGGCGGCGCGCTGGCCGCCGGGCGGCTGGCGGGGGACGCCGACGTGCTGCCGTCGATCATCGACGACAGCCTCAGGCGCATGATGGCGAGCCTGCCTGACGTTCGAAGGTTCTGAAAAAAATTCGGCGCCATCGGAAAAAATCGCCTGGCCCGTTCATAACCCCCATTGAACGCAACGGACCCTCCGATGCAGAAGGAGAAAAACGATGAAATTCAAGGTATTCGCAGCCGCCGCCCTGGCCCTTTCCTTGATCGGGCTGAACCCCGGGAACGCCAAGGCCGGCGACAACGGCCTGTTCGGAGCCGCCATCGGCGCCGCCGGCGGCGGGTTCCTGGGCTCCCACATCGGTTCCGGCGACGGCCGCCTCGCCGCCACCGCCGCCGGCACCCTGATCGGTGCCGTGATCGGCGCCAGCATGGCCCAGGCCGGCGACTACGAGCCTTATGGCGATCATTACCGCATCGTCGAACCGCGCCCGCAGCCCCGCCCCCAGGTTCGTTACATGCCCCCCACGCCGCCCCGCAAGGTGGTCGTCCACAAGCGCCAAGTGATCGTCAAGCACGTCTATCCGGACGGTTACGGCAAGGCCGGTTGGAATCCCGGCAAGGGCTGGAAAAAGAAACGGCGCGAACAGGAACGCCGCCGTCTGACCCAGGCCTGCTACGACCATCCGCGCCGCTGCGCCAGCGCCTTCTAATCCCTCCTCGTCACCCCCTCGACGAGCCCCGCCGACGGACCGGCCCTTCTCCCCTGGAGAGGGCCGGTTTTTCGTCGCATCAGGGAACGCAAAGCCGCACCGCGCGCGGTTCCATGGAAACGCTGAGCGGCAAGGTCGACATCAAATCGCCGTCCATCTGCACCGGATCGAAGGCGGGACCATCGATCTCGACGCTGGTGGCGCGCACCACCTCGACGTCGGCCAGGCGATGCAACCGCCCCATGACCAGCGCCGCGCCATAACGCAGCGTGTTCCACCAGCCGTTCCCGCGCATCATCACCACCTGCATGTCCGACTGCTCCAGGCCGGCTTCAGGCGTGATGACGAACGGCCCGCCGTAGTGCCTGGCGTGGGTGATGACGACGGTGGCGGCCTCGTACGCGCGCTCGCCGATCCGCACGGTAAACAGCGGCGGCTCCTGCCCCAGAGCCTTCAGCGCCGCGGTGACATAGGCGGCACCGCCCAGCAGCCGCTTCATCGAGGTCCTGACGGCGGAAACGGCGCGCGCGTCCAGCCCGGCGCTGGCCATCAAGACGAACCGCCGGCCGTTGGCGATGCCGGGGTGCATCTCCAGGGTGCGGCCGCGCTCGATCATTTCCAGCACCGCGCCCGGCTTCTTCGGCTGATGCAGTTCCCAGGCCAGCACGTTGGCGGTGCCGAGCGGCAGGAAGGCCACCGCCGGTAGGTCCTTGCCGTCGGCGCGCGCGCAAAGCCCGTTGACGACTTCGTTGACGGTGCCGTCGCCGCCGGCGGCGACGATGACGTCGATGCCGTCGACGTCGCGGGCGGTCTCGTGCGCGTCGCCGGCATAGGCGGTCAGTTTGACCCGCACATGATGGCCACGCCCATGCAGGAGTTTCAGCAGTTGGCGCAGGCGTTTACGGCGCCTTCTGCCGGCCACCGGATTGTGGATGATGAGAATATTCAGGGACATACCCTCTCATGTGTGTAAGAGATGACGATTTAATTACAAATATATGTAAGTGATGTTAAATATCATTATGTAGCAATTATTTCATTATTTCTTCCATATATTTTGGGTTATTAAACATTCACTGAATAGTCGTTCCTTGCTGGGCGTCCCTCCTTACTGGGAAAGGGTGGATCATGAAAATAGATCCCGTGACTTCGCGATACCGGACCGTCTGGATATCCGATATTCATCTCGGCACAAAAGGGTGCCAAGCGGAAAAGCTGCTCGACTTCCTGAAGAAAACCGAGAGCGAGAACCTATACCTGGTCGGCGACATCGTCGACGGTTGGCGGCTGAAGCGGTCGTGGTATTGGCCACAGGAACACAACGACGTGGTGCAGAAGATCCTGCGCAAAGCGCGCAAGGGCACCAACGTGGTGTTCGTTCCCGGCAACCACGACGAATTCGCGCGCGAATACGCGGAGCATCACTTCGGCGGCGTTCACGTGGTCAACAAGGTCATTCACGAAACCGCCAACGGCAAACGGTTGTTGGTCATTCACGGCGACGAGTTCGACATCGTGGTGCGCTACGCCAAGTGGCTGGCGGTCCTGGGCGACGGCGCCTACACGGTGCTGCTCGCATTCAACGCCTGGTTCAACAAGGTCCGCGCCCTCTTCGACCGGCCCTATTGGTCGCTGTCGGCCTATCTGAAGCTGAAGGTGAAGAACGCCGTCAAATACATCGCCGAATACGAGGAGGCCATCGCCAAGGCGGCGGAAGCCGAAGATGTCGACGGCGTCGTCTGCGGCCATATCCACCACGCCGAGATGCGCCAGATCGGCTCCATCCTTTACTGCAACGACGGCGACTGGGTGGAGAGCTGCACCGCGCTTGTCGAACACGCCGACGGCCGGCTGGAACTGGTCTATTGGGCCCAGCCCGAATTGGCGAGCGAGGCGCAGTCGAGCACGGAAGCGGCCGTCGCGTACTGACGGGAGAGGCCGATGGGCTGGTTATTGACCATCTGGTTGGGCCTGCCGCTGGTCGAGAGCGATCTCGAGGTGCGCATGTGGTTTTCGCGCGAGTCCTACTGCAATTTCGCGCGTGGGAAGTTCGTCGAGAACCCGATGATTCACCGCACCCCCGACGGCCGCCTGCGAAAGGCCGTGGTGCAGCGTTCCGAATGCCGCCAGTTACGCGACGATGAAGCGGCCTTGATCCCCGAACACATGCGGAACTGACCACCATGGACATGCACGCCGAAACCAACCCGGACCCGTCACCGGCCACGCCGCTGCCGCACCGGATCGCCATCGTCAGCGATGCCTGGAAGCCGCAGATCAACGGCGTCGTGCGGGTGCTGCAAACGTTGGAGGCGAAGCTCCAGGCACGCGGCCACGAGGTCCAAGTGATCGCGCCGGACCGTTTCAGGACGATCCCCTGCCCGAGCTACCCGGAAATCCCGCTGTCGTTGTTTCCCGGCCAGCGCACGGCGGCGCTGCTCGACGCATTCCGACCGGACGCCGTGCACATCGCCACCGAGGGCCCGTTGGGATTGGCGGCGCGGAGATGGTGCCAAAAGCACGGCCTGCCGTTTACCACCGCCTATCACACCAAGTTCCCCGAATACGTCCATACCCGCACGCGGCTACCGCTGAAATGGCTCTACGGCGGCATGAAATGGTTTCACGGACCGTCGAGCGCAGTGTTGGCGCCATCCGCATCCGTCTACCGCGAGCTTCGCGCGCAAGGGTTCGAGAACGCCCGCGAATGGGCGCACGGCGTCGAAGCCACCACCTTCCGCCCGGTCGGCAAGGACTACCTCAACCTGCCCCGGCCCATTCACCTGTTCGTCGGCCGCGTCGCGGTGGAAAAGAACCTGCCGGCGTTCCTGAACCTCGACCTTCCCGGCTCCAAGGTCGTGGTCGGCAACGGACCCGACCGCGAACAATTGATGCGCGCCCACCCGGACGCGCATTTCGTCATCGCGCGGGGCGACGAGGAACTGGCGCGCTGTTTCTCCGCCGCCGACGTTTTCGTGTTCCCAAGCCGCACCGATACGTTTGGGCTGACGATGTTGGAATCGCTCGCCTGCGGCGTGCCGGTGGCGGCGTTTCCGGTGACCGGGCCGCTCGATGTGCTGGGCCTCTCGGGCGCCGGCGAGACCGCGGCGGGCTGCCTGGACGAGGATCTGAAGAAAGCCGTCAACCGTGCCCTTTCCAAGTCGCCCGAGGCCTGCCGCCGCTACGCCATGGGTTTCACCTGGGAGCGCGTCGCCGACGAGTTCCTCACTCATCTCGCGCCCATTTCCCGTCAATAACGGAGGTTCCATGCGCATCCTGATTGTTACCGACGCCTGGTATCCGCAGATCAACGGCGTGGTGCGCACCCTCACCGCCATGCGCGACCAGCTCACCGCCATGGGCGACGAGGTGCATATGCTGACGCCGGAGAGCTTCACTTCGGTCCCCTGCCCGACCTATCCGGAAATCCGCCTGGCGCTGGCCGGCCCGCGTTCGGTCGAGCGTATCGTCGCCCAGTTCTTGCCCTGCGCCATCCATATCGCCACCGAGGGACCGTTGGGCCTGGCGGCACGGCGTTTCTGCGCCAAGAAAGGCCTTCGCTTCACCACCGCCTTCCACACCCGGTTCCCGGAATACATCGAGGCCAGGTTCCGGATTCCGGCGGATTGGACCTATCCGCTCATGCGCTGGTTCCACGGCCGTTCCGAGCGCGTCATGGCGCCGACGCCGACCGTCGTCGAGAGCCTCGAGGCGCACGGCTTCGACAACGTGCGGCTGTGGGGGCGTGGCGTCGATGTGGACCTGTTCAAGCCCGGACCGAAGGCCGACATCCCGGGCGAGGGCCCGGTACTGCTGAACGTCGGGCGGGTCGCGGTGGAAAAGAACATCGACGCCTTCCTCGACCTCCGGGTCGAGGGCCGCAAGGTGGTGGTCGGTGACGGCCCGATGATCGACGGCTTGCGAAAACGCCATACCGACACGCACTTCGTCGGCGCCAAGCACGGCGAGGAACTGGTCTCCTATTACAATGCCGCCGATGTCTTCGTATTCCCGAGCCTGACCGACACTTTCGGGCTGGTGATGCTGGAGGCGCTGGCCTGCGGCGTCCCGGTGGCGGCCTATCCGGTCATGGGCCCCAGGGACGTCATCACCGACGAACGTGTCGGCTGCCTGGACGAGGATTTGGCCAAGGCCGTCGCCACCGCGCTGACGCTCACGAACGATGACTGCCTGGAATTCGCGCGGGCCCGGTCGTGGCGGGCCTGTGCCGAGACCTTCCGCTCATACCTGCATGAGTTCGACCCGAAGATGCTGGAGGCGTTGCTGCCCGGCGCCGTCAGCGGGGCAGCGCCGCCGCCCCCGCCTCAGATGGCTCAAGCGCCGGCGCAGCGGCCGGAGCGCCCTTGACGGCCAGCGCGTCCGCAAGGCCGGTGGCGACCCGGCTTTCCGCCCAGCGCGCCAGTTGACGGCGGTCCTCGAACGTACTCGCCATGCGCGGCGGATGAAAGCGCACCTGTACGGAAATGCGCTCCGAGAACCCGAACAATCGCCACAGATGCGGCGCCAGATCCATGTCGCCGTACCAGGCATAGCAGTCCCGCTCCGGCTGGCCCAGTTCCGGGCCGTAGACGATGGTGACCGGCTGCACCGCGACGGGCAGTTCGTCGTCGATCTGCACCGCCGACAAAAGCCCGGTGCGGAACGGCAACACGCCCGAGCCGTCGCTGGAGGAACCTTCGGGAAACAGCACCACCGATTCGCCGGCGGCCAGGCGGTTGGCGATCTCCAACCGCTCACGCACCATGCGCGAGGCGCGGCGGCTGACAAAGATGGTGCGTCCGATCGAAGCCAGGAAACCGAACAGCGGCCAGCCCTTGACGTCGGCCTTGGCAACGAACGATGCATCGAACAGCGAGGCGAGCACCGGAATATCCAGGTACGAGACATGGTTGGCGACGAATAGCGTCCCCGGCCTGCCGAGGCCTTCCAGGTTGGCCGTGACCGACAGCCCGGTCAGCGCCACCGACGCCCGGCAGAACGGCAGCGAGAACAGCCGCCGGGGCCGGACGCCGAAGGGAAAGGCGAGCAGGTAGAACGGCAACAGGGCGCCGATCACCAGCAGGAAAAGGACAGCGCGAATGGCTGAATTGACGGAGGACGAGTTCACCCCGCGGCGGCTCCGGCGGCGGTCGGCAGCAATGCCACCTTGTCCTTGGCGAAATGGCGGGTATAGCGCCCGGTGACCTTCTCGGTCTCGACGATGACGCAGACGTCGATGGTGTTGAACTGATGGTCGATCACCGCGCCGTCACCGACATAGCCGCCGAGCCTGAGATACCCCTTCAACAAGGGCGGCATCTCGGCCTGCGCCTGCACCGTGTCGAGATGCTTTTTCTTCATGGTGTTCATGGGCACGTAGCGGCGCTCCAACGCCCGCGCGCGCAGGTTCTTCGGCGCCTTGTGGTAGTGGTGCAGGTAAGCCAGCACCCGCTTCGCCTCTTTCGGGTCGGTACCGTGAATGGAGCCGCAGCCGAACATGATCTGCACATCGTGGCTGTAGATATAGTCGGCAATGCCGCGCCACAGGAGTTGCATGGCGCCGCGCCGGCGGTAGTCGGCGTTGATGCAGGACCGGCCCAGCTCCATGATTTCGCCGGGGTAGGTCAGCAGGTTGGCCAGGTCGAACTCGTCCTCGGAGTAGAAACCAGCGGAGTTGGACGCGACCGCCCCCCGCAGCAGCCGGTAGGTGCCGACCACGTCGGGCTGGCCCGGGCGGCTGGTCTCCTGGTCGATGACCAGGAGGTGGTCGCAAATCTCGTCGTAGGGATCGATGTCGCGCGCCAGCTTTCGGCAACGCGGGGTCGGCCGGGCGCCCATCTCCCGGTAAAACACCTGGTAACGCAACGCCTGCGCGGCGTCGACCTCGGCTTCGGTTCTCGCCAGCCGAACTTCCAGTGTGTTGAATCGCAACGGTTCCATGGGGGCGGCCTTTCTGAATATGAACGATGGAAGGTCCTTGTCGCACCGCGCCGTTGCGATTTTGCGGCGGTTCGGCAATGAAATGGTTTCGGTTCGATTGCAGAAATTTGACGCGGGGTCCTGGGGCCGCGGAACCCCGCGCTGTTCGAACTTTTGCCAATCACCGCCGGACCCAACGGGAGGTCGGCAAAGGCGCCGCCATGGGGGCCTGAAAATTCCTATCGGTCGAAAATTTTTCCCGATTTCGCCGTTTCCGCAAAGATTGGGCGGTGTTGGCGGGCGAATCGGGCGGGCCGGTCAATCCGTGCCGCTGCCCTCGGCGGCGATGGCGCTCAGTTCACTGAGGAAGTCGTCGACGGCGGCGTTGGCGTCGCCGCCGACGGGTTCCGCCGTGGGAAGCGGCGCTGCCGACATCTCGGCGGCCGGCCGGGTCTCGGGCACGAAGATATCCTCGCCAAGCGCGGTATTGATGGACGCCGCCAGTTCACGCCGGTCGATTGGCTTGGTCGCCACCGCGTTCATGCCGGCCACGGCGTACTGCTGACAGTGATCCGCAGTGACGTCGGCGGTCAGCGCGACGATCGGGATTTCAGCCACCATACCCGGTAGCTCGCGGATCGACCGGGTCGCGTCGGGCCCGGACATCTCCGGCATGCGCACGTCCATCAAGATCAGATCGAAGGTTTCCTCCTGGACCGCGTGGACCGCTTCACGGCCGTTTTCCACGATCCGGTGGGGAAATCCGAAGGCATCCAACGTCGCCGAAATGATCCGTTGGTTTAGGGTGTTGTCCTCCGCCACCAGGACGCGAAGCTTGCGCCGCGCCGCCAGCGACAAGGCCAAATCGCCCTTCGGGGCCGCCAGTTCGGCCTTCGGCGTCGTCGCCTCCACCAATGGCACGGTGAACCAGAAGGTGCTGCCCTCGCCGAGCCGGCTTTCGATGCCGATCTCGCCGCCCATCAACTCGACCAGCCGCTTGCAAATGGCGAGGCCGAGGCCAGTTCCCTCATAGCGCCTGGAGATGGAAGCATCGGCCTGAACGAAGTCGTTGAACAATTGATCGACGCTTTCCCGCGCGATGCCGATTCCGGTATCGGCGACCGCGAACCGCAACCGCTCGCCGTCCCCAAGCGGCACACGGGCCACCGAGAGCGACACCGATCCCTGCTGGGTAAACTTGACCGCGTTGCCGATCAGGTTGACCAGGACCTGACGTAGGCGCATGGGGTCCAGGTTGATCGCTTCCGGGCAATCCTCGGCAACGTCGACATGCAGTTCCAGCGGCTTCGTCCGCTCGCCATGGCGTTTTTCCTCGAACAGCGACATCACCCCGTCGACCAGCGGCGGCAGCAGGAAATCGAGGTGTTCGATCTCCATCCTGCCGGCCTCCAGCTTGGAGATATCGAGGATGTCGTTGATGATCGTCAGCAGCGACCGGGTTGCGTCCTTGATCCGGTAGACCTTCTCGCGGCTGTGCTCTGGGAGCTCATCCTCCAGCAGCATGTCGGCAAAGCCCATGACCCCCGACATGGGGGTGCGGATTTCGTGGCTCATGGTCGCCAGGAATTCGGATTTCGCCTGGTTGGCCGTTTCCGCATCCTCGACCGCGCGCTTCAATTCGGTGATGTCGACACGGTGCCCGACGGTGCTGCCGTCGCGGGTTTTCCGCTCGGTAATCAACAACCAGCGGCCATCGGGCAGCTTCTGCTCCAGGTCCTCGGAAGCGCGGCGGTGC
>Ga0070729_10002681_pt1 | contig 22348 bp, 18 predicted proteins | sample tdDd472_FD_66725 | JGI IMG/M metagenome (GOLD analysis project Ga0070729, IMG submission 66725) | Marine sediment microbial communities from the Atlantic coast under amendment with organic carbon and nitrate - tdDd47.2 | ecosystem: Environmental > Aquatic > Marine > Coastal > Sediment | place... | reverse complement strand
CCCGAAAATGGGAAATGGGAAGTCGGAAATGAAAACGCAGGCCATGAAAATGCCTATTCCGACCTGTCTGTTCTGGCATCTGCCAAGCAGGCTTCCGCCTTCACATGATAAACTGCTGATAGAAATGAAGGAGCTGATCAATAAGGCGAATAAGAATTTTGATATGTTCTTACTTACTTTGAGGTGTCCAAAATAAAGGTCGAAACATCTTGTCGGAATTTCACCAAAGAAGCTTGATGCGTATACATCATATGTCCTGCCTCGTAGTACTTCATGATAATATTCTTTTTGATATCTGGCGTTAACCCCATATGGTCAATCGTATATTCAACCCCATAAAAGACAGTAGCTACATCATAATAACCATTGAGGATTAACACTTTTACATTTGGGTTTTGGGACATGGTTCGCGCCATATCAATCGCCGTATTGATTGCTACTTGGGCATTCCAGGCCTGATTACCACGATGACTCCAATCCCATTTGAAACCCTGTCGTTGAGAAGCACTCGTCACGTAATTCAGCTTTTTATCTACCCCTAAATCATTGTAGAAGTAATCACGGAAAGCCGCGATATAAGCGGGGGAGATAGCTGTACTTTGTGGATCATGCGTCGCCGTTTGAGAAATAAGGTCTTGATTGATTCCGGTGAAGCGAGAATCGAGGCGACCGACTGTTTGCCCACTGCTCCGCATGAATTCCTGAAAAAACTCCTGATTCGTCACCCGCAAATCTGCACGCATCCAAAAATCAGTACTCATGCCACTGTAGGTCGCCAGCTTTTCCGCTATGGCCTTTTTTTCAGCTGAGCTAAGTTGATCCCCTTTTAATAAGGCCGGCGCATATTCGTCTTCGGTAAATTGCCTTACCTCCTCCAGGAAGGTTTCCAAGCTTGCTTTTTTGTTGACCTGATTATGGTACCAGGCTGTCGCTGCATAGGTAGGATAATGGATCAAGTAAGCAATATCATCTCCGGGAGGAAAAAGTAAATGCGCTAACTCAAATACAGCGGAAACCATAATCACGCCATTCATAGCCGTTCCTCGATCTTGCAGATAAGCCATTAGTCCGGCATTCCGGAAGGTACCGTAGCTTTCACCCAGCAGATATTTGGGAGAATTGAGTCGGCCATGCGCTATCAAATATTGCTCAATAAACAAGCCGATACTTCGGATGTCTTGATCTACCCCCCAGAAGTCTTCAAACTTAGCTTTGCCAATGGGGACACTGAGGCCTACCCCAACTGGATCAATCATCACCAAGTCCGCAATATCCAATAAGGCATACTCATTATTGACTACCTCATAGGGCGCTCCAGGTGTAATTCCCGGGTCGGTGACCACCACTCGCTTGGGGCCAAGAATTCCCATATGTAACCAGAAGGAAGCAGAAAGTGGGCCGCCATTAAAAGCAAATACGATGGGGCGTTTTTTAGCATCTGGTTCATTGTTCTTAATGTAACTAGTAAAACCAAAAAGTGCAATCGGCTCGTTCGTTTCATCTCGCAATTGAACCGTCCCAGCCGTGGTCGTCAACTGAATCGTTTTGCCCTCAATCGTTACCTTTTGTTGAGAGCTAAAGACTTGGCCAGGAGGTACAGGAGCCGCTTTTGTTTCGGCAGGAGTACTTTGTGAATAAGCCCATGTGCTGGACAGTACTAAGCAAAGAAGTAGTTGGATGGGTTTCATCTTGATGGTATTGTTTGCTGATACCAGAACAAGATACAAAATAGCAGGTCATTAGGGCAAACCTACACGGACTACTTCACATAGGCCCGCCACTTTCTATTGTACTGGCCATTGACATAGAGTACACCATCAATATAAGTCAGGTTGCCCTGTATGGTTCTATCTAGTGCTGGCAGCATGGATTGATAACGAAATTCATCATCGTTAAAGAAAAGCGTAAAATCTAAAGACATATTATCAGCTGCTGTGATCCTGGAGATTTTAGTTGAGTTTCCGTTATTGATAAAGACACCCGATAGGTCGTCGTATATTCGAACCAAGAAAGTTCGTTCTTTTCCGCCCTGATTGTCATAGAATTCCATCTCGTAGCTAATCTTTAGTGTCTCCGAAGGATTCGTAGGATTTGAGGAGGAACCTATACCAAAGAAATAGCCGACCGCTAATAGTCCGGCCAATAATAGTCCGAATAAAATATAACGAGGAGTATGGTCGATAATGACAGGAGATGAAGCAGCTCCCTCCGAGAGAGAGCCGGCATCCAAGGCATCAAAATCACCATTGACAAAATCCAGGATTGATCCATTGATCCGGTTCAGTGTTTTTCGCTGATACTCGGCCATTTGGACATCTGTCAAATCATCTGTTTTATACTTTTTATAACGCGCCACAATGAGTGCATAATAGCGACTCAATTCTGGGTTATTTTTAATACTTCTTGCTCTTGATAATTTAGCCAGTGCTTCTTTTGTATTTCCCTCTATAATGAATTTGGTCACTTCTTTTCGTAAACTTGGTGGTATCATAGGGATGACTTAGTTGTGTATTTTTTGTGGTACCTTTATATTTGTTCTCAGAGCACATTAATCCGATCTGCGCTCAAGTGATTTCCATGAAGAGTTTTGATTTAGAAACGTAAGTAGCTGGATGTATATAATCGTCAATTTTGGCGGAGGTTGTTTTTGTGTTAGACTAGGCAGATTTGATGATAATAGCCCTAGCTACTTGAAGAAAATCTAAGGCAGTATAACGCAAAAAGAACCCGCCATAAAGTGTCGAGTATATAGGTTCAGCTACTTAATTATCTTTTCTATACGGTAGCTTTTTAAAAGAGTTATTTCTTTAATGTATTGGATCGCAAATTTATGGATAAAATCACGAAAAAAGGTGAAATAAGGGATGCATTGACACATTGCTTCCAAGCTTATGAAGCAACTGACTTATCAGCTTTCACCTTTGAACTTCATCAGCAACTATTAGAAAAAAAGGTCAAATTTCCGCTCTTGGAATATGCCGCAATGGAAATCTTTTCCTTCTTTGATCAAAGCGTTCATATTCCAATTTGCGATGCCATTTCTCACCATAAAACTATCGGCGGCAATGTCATTTTGGGGATTCTACTCAAACAGCGTTTACCTGAGCACTTCGAAGAATCATTGGCCAAGGCGACAGAGTATATTGTAGCCGGAAAAGAATGGTATGTAAGTGATATTATCGGCGAAAGGGTTCTTGGTAATGCTATCCTGCAATTTCCAGAAAAAGCCTTGCCAGCGCTTTGGCATTTATCCAAACACCCTATCAACTGGCCCGTTCGTGCTATCGGTGCGGGTAGTCACTTGGCCACCAAAAGAGGCTTGGAGGAAGCAATTGCTCGTCCGCTTTTTCAACTCCTGCTTCATTTGGGTGATCATAAAGACTACCAAATCAGGCGAGGTATTGGATGGGCCGCTAAAACGATGGCTAAGTTCCATCCTAACATCATCAAAGAAAACGAAGAACGATTACAAGGAGAGGAAATAGGATCGTGGTTCAAAAGAAAAGTCAAAATCGGATTAGAAAGACATCGCCATGCCCAAGGAAATTGAAATAAAATCAATACTCAATAAGACCAAAAAACGAGACAGTTGGTTCCTTTGCGATTATACAATCAATATGTATAGTGGATGCTCCTTCAATTGTCTGTACTGCTATATCCGAGGGAGTAAATATGGCACACATATGGAACGTAACCTGGGCATAAAAGTGAATGCCATTGAACGACTAGAGAAGCAGCTAGCGACCAAGGCGAAAAAACAACAGTATGGAATTATCGTCGTTTCCTCTGCCACCGATCCGTACTTACAATTTGAAGAGGAGTACAAATTGACCCGCCAAGCGTTAGCCTTGATCGCCAAGTATCGTTTCCCTGTACACATTATTACCAAGTCCGACTTAGTGGTCCGCGATTTGGACTTACTCGAAGAAATAGATCAGACTGCTATATTACCAGTCGATTTGCAAGAAAAACTCGGGAGAGGTACCATTATCACTTTTTCCTTTTCTACCATCGATGAAAAAATAGCCGCCATCTTCGAACCGGGCGCCACTAGCCCTAGTCTACGCCTCGAAGCGCTCAAAGCCGTCAAGGAAAAAGGCTTTCTAAGCGGTATCAGTATGATGCCAATGATTCCTTATGTGTCTGATATTGGTACTCTTTTGGAAGAACTCTTTTCGACCTTCACTAAGCTAGGCGCAGATTATATTCTACCCGCCACTATCACTTTATTTGGCCACCAGCCTTCAGATAGTAGAACCTTAGTTTTCCGTGCTATTGAAAAGCACTATCCACATCTCCTGCCCAAATACCAGAAGCTCTTCAAGGACAGTGCAGAGCTACCTGCTTATTATCGGAATGCTTTCCATCGAAAAATGAAAGAATTGGCTCAAAAATATGAGGTTAGGGATCGGATTATTTAGGACTTGCTTTGCTATTAGTCGCTAAATGTGGCCTTAAAACATGAGATTTAGCGACTAATAAATAAAAAACCTCGCTTAAAGCTGCTATTTTTATATAGATTTAGCGACTAATAGCTTCAAATAGATCTCTTCTGAAGGTAAAACTTATGCATCAAATCGCATCCTTCTTCAACTGTTCCACCGCATAGTTGGCCGCTCTAGCCGTGAGGGCCATAAAAGTCAAAGAGGGGTTCTGCGTAGACATCGAAGTCATACAGGCACCATCGGTAACGAATACATTGGGGCAGGCGTGTAGTTGATTCCACTCATTGAGCATAGACGTTTCCGGGTCTTTACCCATCCGCACGCCCCCCATTTCATGGATATCCAATCCAGGCGCTTGCTTGGTGTCTCGGGTTCTGATATTCGTGAATCCCGCTTTTTCAAACATATAAGTAAACTGCTCAAAAAAGTCTTGCAACATCTTCTCATCATTATCGTCGTAATCAATATTGGTCTTGAGCAAAGGAATGCCCCACTCATCACGTTGATTGGCATCTAAGCTCACAAAATTGCTTTCCTTCGGAATCGTCTCTCCCATCATGTGAGAACCGACTCGCCATGGACCATAGTCATTAGTAGCCAACAAGTTTTCCCGCATGGTACTTCCTGCACCGTCTCGGTTCACACTCTTACCACGATTAGCGGAGAAACCCGCTGCGTAACCTCTTAAGAAATCTGTTTCTTGGCTATATACATTTCTAAAACGCGGGATATACCCTCCTGTAGGTCTAATCCCTTCCGTTTTGAAGCCTTTATGTCCTTCGTGAATGGCGTTAATTTTACCTCTATAATTATGGAAACCTACATATTTGCCCAATAGGCCATTATCATTACCCAAGCCATTGGGGAAACGAGAAGAGGTTGAATTGAGTAAAACTAGGTTAGTATTTAAGGTGGCTGCATTGACAAAAATGATATTCGCGAAGTACTCGGTCGTCTCTTTTGTCTCGGCATCTACGATACGTACGCCTGTCGCTTTATTTTCTTTCTCATCAAAAATAATAGAGTGCACTACGGAATGAGGGCGTAAAGTCAAATTCCCCGTTTTGGTGGCCCAAGGAATCAAAGTTGAATTGGCATTAAAATAGCCACCATAGGGACAGCCACGCTGGCAAAGGCGCCTATTCTGACAAAGCCCCCTACCCTGCTCTCTGAATATAGGCCGATCCTCCGTAATATGTGCAGTGCGACCATAAATTACATGTCGATCATCAAAACTCTCTTTGACTTTCGCTTGAAAATGTTCTTCTACACAGTTCAAGTCCCAAGCCTTCAAGAAGTCGCCATCCGGTAGCGAATCTAAGCCATCTTTGTTGCCACTTACCCCAACAAATTTCTCCACATAGGTGTACCAGTCTGCTAAATCTTTATACCGAATCGGCCAATCCACGGCAAAACCATCTCGCATGGGACCTTCAAAGTCATAATCACTCCAACGTTGCACCTGTCGCGCCCACATGATCGATTTCCCGCCTACTTGATAGCCCCGAATCCAATCAAAGGGTTTATCCTGTTGGTAAGGATGCTCGGTATCTTTTACAAAAAAGTGCATCGCATCCTCTTTATAAGCATAGCATTTACTGATCACGGGATTTTCCTTCCGGATAGCATAAGGTACCTGTCCTCGATGTGGAAACTCCCAAGGCTGCATATTGGTGGTGGGATAATCTTTCAGGTGTTCTACATTGCGGCCTCGTTCTAAAAGTAGCGTTTTCAAGCCCTTCTCACAAAGCTCCTTGGCGGCCCAACCTCCAGTCATTCCTGCCCCAATTACAATGGCATCAAATTGATGAGATGTATCTGTCGACATGCTATTTTTCGTTTTTCTTTTGTTTGATTTGAATAGTTCACTTCATCAATAGCTTATCCAGCTACTGGCACACACCCCAAATACCTTCCCGGTACAAATTCGAAGTCGAGGTATTTAGTGAGAAAGAATTCTGAGCTAGTAAAATGTTGTTGCGCTAAGCCACGAGTAGTCGAATACAAGTACTTAATGTTCTCAGGAACCGCAGTCGACTCATCTAATTCACTTAACAATTTTGTCGTTTGCTCCTCATCCAATCGCTTAAAATTGGTATCAAATGTTTCTAGTAAATACTGCTCAAAGCCTTGAATTCCAGCCACATATTTTTCAATATCTTCTGGCTCATAACAATCATTAACCATCCGCAATACAAACTCAGCGGTCGTCTCTGGCGTAGTAATTTCCAATTCGCCTTTAGGTAGGACGATATCGCTCAACCATTCGACCATCCGCCACTGTTTCCGTTCCATCGGAATATTGCTATATACCGGTACGGTCGCAAAATCACAGGCTGGCAATAAGGCCGCACCTGCTGAAATGAATGCTATATTTTGAAGGGCTTCTCTTCTTTTCATATCAAAACTTTAATCGCTCAAGTAATTTCCCGTTAAAGTAGGACTTTTACCGGATGTGGACAAAATAACTCGGCATTTTGGATTTCATTTTTTATCGCCGAATCAGCTCAATCGCCTTTTCAGCAAATCGCTGACCCAATGTAACATAACCAGCAGCTGTCATATGCAGATCATTCTTTATTTCATTGCCTTTGGCATTTAATCCATCATTCAAATCATCACAGTTGACCCAAGCCATACCAGGATTCTCTGCCGCCATCTTGACTTGTATATCCCGAACCATCGTCCAATGCGGGTACCGTTGATTATCCATGTCAAAATCACTCAATCGACCAATCACAAAATTGATATCTGATCGATCTAGGTCTTCTTTTAATTGGTTGAGCAAGCCACGTAAGCTCGCCGCATAGACTTCCCCGTGCTCTTCCCTGGCATCTCGTTCCCCTTGCATCCAGATGAAAGTCACCGTTTTAATCCTTTGCCCATTTATGGCCGTTTTCACCTTAGTCATGAGCTGGTCATACAAGTCTCCAGTGGCGGCAGGTTCATTTCCCGTTTTGGGTTTCCAGTCCTTATACCATCGACGAATCGGCTGTCCACCTTGCGCATCCTTCACCACGATGACTCGCTTTTTCCCAAAAGCGGACGCAACAGCAGGGGTAAAGGATTCAGCCGGAACAAGTCTCGCCATATTGGATTGACCTGAAAGTATAAATAGATGTTTCGCTCTCGCTAGGTCAGCCTCTTTTTCCAAGATCCCATTCCCACTCACCAACAATAAGCAGCTCCAAAAACTAATCAATAGACTATAAAGAGATAAATCATTCATTAATCATCACCCATTTTTCATTATAAATTACGCTCTACGCATTATCAACTATTCATTACCCATTCTAAATTATTCATTATTCATTACCCATTATCCATTGTAAATTATTCATTACCCATTCTAAATCACTCCTCCACCCACTTATCACTCCCCCACCATTCGTTCCCCGGATCATAATCCTTGGCCAAAAACCGTAAGCGTTGTGCTTCCAAACGGGGCCAGCGCTCATTAATCACCTTATCCAAATATTCTTTTTCCTTGCTGGCATCATAAGCGGGGTCTTTAGTGGGAAACCTTGCCCCCACTTCATTCAAATAAGTAAACAGGTTTTCACTTAAAGCTTTGACTTGTTCTGGATTTTGTGCAGCCAGGTCTGTGTTTTCTTCAAGATCAGCTGCGAGATTATATAGTTCTTCTCTACCATCCTCATAATAGTGAATGAGCTTCCAATCACCTGATCGAATCATAGCAGCAGGTTCCCCTCCTTGGTTGCCATAATGTGGATAATGCCAAACAAGTATCCGGTCTTCAATCGTTCCACCTTCGATAATCGGTCGCAAACTGACGCCATCCTGGTGCTCAGTTGGCCGCAAGTCAGCTCCGACTAAATCGAGAATGGTAGGATAAAAATCAGTTCCATTGGCAGGTACCTCAACTCGCTTTCCACCATCCGTTTTGCCAGGCACTTTTATGAAATAGGGCTCACGTATTCCCCCTTCAAATTGATACCCTTTCCCAGCGCGCAACGGCAAATTGGAGGTAGCAAAAGCATCCCCCGCCGCTACACCTCCATTATCGGAAGTAAATACGACGATGGTATTATCATCCAAACCAGCTGCTTCCAAAGCATCCAATACTACCCCTACTGCATCGTCCATCGCCTCTACTAAGCCGGCATATACGGGATTATCTTGTACCTGTCGAATAGGCAAAAAATGCCCCATTTCAAAGCCGCTTTCTGCGATGCCCATAGCCTCTGCTTTCTCGCGGTATTTATTCCACTTAGCTTGCGTGGTTTGGATAGGACCGTGCACCGCGTAAAAGGAAAGAAAAGCGAAGAAAGAAGTGTCCTTATTATTTTGAATGAAATGGGCAGTCTCTTTCGCCAAACGTATTGATAGGTTTTCACCTTCTTTCTCGTTTTCAAGATTCGGGTTGGTCCAGGGAGAGAAATAGCCACCGATGGGGCTACCTTTGTCCCAGCCTCCTTTATTGATATCAAAACCATGGTCTTTTGGCCAAGATCCCTCGCCTCCAATATGCCATTTACCCGCAAAGAAAGTGCGATACCCTTCTTCTTTCATGGCTTCGGGCATCGTGGTATAGGCCGCGGGTAATTCATGTACATACTCGGGAGGTAAAAGCTTATTGAAGCGTCCCGCTTTTCGCCAATCCTCTCCGGTTTTAGCACCAATCCAGTCTGTGATACCATGACGAGCAGGTGTTTTACCACTCATGATACTGGCCCGAGATGGGCTACATACTTGACAAGCCGCATAACCATTGGTAAATACCATTCCATCATTGGCGATCCGATCAATGTTTGGCGTCTCATAATATTTGCTGCCCATACAACTAAGGTCATGGTATCCCAAATCGTCGGCTAGGATGAAAACTACATTGGGAGGAGGTGGGCTAGAAGGTACTTCTTCTTTACAGGAAAATAGCAATAGGCAAATAATAAATCCTCCTAGGAGAGATAGGCTTTGTTGGTTTATTTTTATCATTTTGTTTTTCGTTCGGTGCTTTAGCACCCGATTACCAATAGCCCATAAATCTACTATTTTTTTAGGCTATATATTGCCTTCTTGCTTAAAAAAGGCCCGTACATTGGCTCGTTTTAATAATTCTTTCATATACGAAAGTGCCTTATTATATCCTAAATAGGGGTAATCCAGTTGCAGAAATCGGATGGATCCATCTTTTTGGGGTGCCGCCAAAATCGTACGCCCCAATCGGGCGTCAAAAATGCGGGAATTCACGATAGCGTAGGAGTTTTGATCAGCGGTAATAAAACACATATACTCAACCGGACGATTGGAGGTCAACACTTTGCCTTGTCCAAGATAGTGGGGATGATTACGAGACAAAACCAGATTGTACTCTTCCTCATCCTCTACATCTGTTAATACCAGAATATTAAAAAAGACTTGATGGCTGTCTTCTACTTTAAAAGTACTATGGTTATACGCATTCTTTCCAATGGCAAAAGCACCACCCTTCAATATCCGATCCCCGAAAGAAAACAAATAATCAATTGCCCCTGCTGCCCCTGTATAGGGTGCTACGGGAAAACGGGCCTCTTCCATAGCGAGATGAATAGTAAAAGGATTGCCTTTAATATCTACCGACAAAAGTTTTTCATCCCATTGTTGGGGATCAAATTGTTTTTCGTGATGCAGGCGGGCCGCTTCGGAAGTCCATACGGCATCCGCTTGAGCAGACAGCATTCCAATAGTAACAAGTCCTAAAAAAAGGGCAAACATTGATTTCATCATGATATATTATTTTGAAATCAAATGTAGACTCGAGGTGACCTTAAGGCGCAAGGGATGGGGGCGGAGAAAGGGTTTAAACGGGGGTGGATTTTTGGTTTTTCAGGTAAAAAAGAGCTTCTTTTCTGGATTTCACTCCTGTTTTGCGGTAAATGTTATTGATGTGAGTCTTAATCGTGGCTTCAGATACAAATAGGGCTTGGGCAATTTCTTTATTGGTTTTATGTGCACCGATTAGGTTTAGTACTTCTGTTTCTTTTGAAGTCAAGGCTTCTTTGGGTTTTATCATCAGCGCGTCTCTCTGCCGTTTGACATACCTGACGAATAAGAAAATCAAAATAACATTCAAGCAGGCAGAAAATGTTAATAATCGAGCATTGCGACGACTAGATTGTTGCAATCGACCATAATCTTTAGCACCGACAAAATTACGTAGACTCTGCAGGTAACTTTTTTGATAACGAGGTGAATCTAATTCTCTTAGCACTTTATTATACCACTTCTCATTTCCTTCATAGGGGAGTTGACTAGAGGCTAGGGTGAACATATTCAACAGGCCATCCGCTCTACTGGTCATCTGATTTTGCACAAATCCATCTATCTTCTGCGTCATCAAATCACTATGTTTTTCACTTTGTGGATGATCCCTGGTAAATAACAAAGAATCTAATTTTACTGACAAATCCAACACCTGTTTATTCGCCGGAATACTAGATCGCAATTTAATATGATGTAACATATAGGCCCCTGACCCAATATCCAAGAAAACAGAATCTTGATTGGTCAAGAGGAAATTAATATGTCTGCGGTTTTCAGGGTAACTATAAAGGCTTACAGCAGTCTGGTCTTTGGGTGCGAAGTGAACCCGATAAAAACCTAATCGAGCCGATATCTCATCTCCCGAGAATCTAAAATAACCAGTAGAATCTAGTGCTACTCCCTTTATGATCATTTCGGAGCTTATCCCATCAAAATCATCCCAATTTTCCAATATACTCAGGTAGGCGATATGCGTCGAAGCAAGTGCGGGGAATCGTCCTTCCACCATATACTGCCCCTGTAAGGAAGCCCCTCCTGTTCCGATCAATAGGAGCAGGGTCAAGGGTATAAGTCTGCAATTGAGTAATTTATTTTCCATAGGCTTTATAGTCCAAAATAGTTTTTTATTTTTTGGGCGACAACCTCCGCAGACAAGTTTGTATTGTCAATTTTCAGGATTTTTTTATCGGGAAACTCATTCTCTTCAGAATTCATTCTATATTCCTTCTCATGCCGCAGGAGCACTTTTTCTGACCTAGCAGTATCTCTTTTGGACGCTTTATGCTGAAGGCGATTCTCATCCTTATTTCGAATGAGACGCACCGCTAGGCTGGCTGACAATTCCACCAAGCAAATTTGTGCATCTACGGCCCTAAAAATCGCAATGATCTTATCTACAAAGGCTTCGTCCTCTTCATAATCAAAGGCCCAAACCAGGGTAAATATCAATCCTTCCAAATCACTCTTCGCCACCTCCTCAAAGATGCCAAAGCGAATCATCTCTACCAATTTATTAAAGCTCGGTGTGCCAAAGTCGAAAAATTGATGGACCAATTCAATCGACATATGGTTATGAAAGAGTTTCAAACCAGTGGTCTTCGCCAATTCCTGGCCAACCGTCATTTTACCGACGGCTGCTGGCCCGATGATAATGACTAATTTCATAATCGAAAAGTTGTGAATCTAGGGGGGCTATCTCCCTAATTAGAACATAAATTAGTATTTTTCATTCTTTGCACCACTTAAATATATTAAATGAAACGGTTTTACTTTCTATTTTTAATTACAATGGTCTCTTGCATCAAACAGGAGGTCAATCAAGAGGTGGCTCGCTGGGAGGAGCAGGCGGCTAATATTGAGATCATTCGCGACAATTTTGGTGTTCCGCACATTTATGGAAAAACGGATGCAGATGCTGTGTTTGGCCTACTATATGCGCAATGTGAGGATGACTTCAACCGAGTAGAACAAAACTATATCTGGGCAACGGGGCGCTTAGCAGAAGCGGAAGGAGAGGAAGCCCTGTATAGCGATTTACGAGCCCGCCTTTTCATGACCAAAGAAGAAGCTATTGCTAATTATGAAAGTAGCCCTGCCTGGCTCAAAGACCTTTGCAATGCCTTTGCCGACGGCGTCAACTATTACCTATATACACACCCCGAAGTCAAACCTCGCGTCTTAAAACGGTTTGAACCTTGGATGCCCATGTACTTCAGCGAAGGTTCTATTGGTGGAGATATTGAACGAGTATCTACCCGGCGGATAAAAGCTTTCTATGAGAATGATGAATCCCTGTCACTCAATGAGCACGGTGATGGCCTAGTACATTTTGATCCCGATGATGAGCCAAGAGGATCCAATGGAATTGCCATTGCTGGCGATTTGACAGCGTCTGGGAACGCTATGTTACTCATCAACCCGCACACTTCCTTTTATTTCCGAGGGGAAGTACATGCGGTTAGTGAAGAAGGGCTCAATGCTTACGGCGCAGTGACTTGGGGGCAGTTTTTTGTGTACCAGGGTTTCAATGAAAAAACGGGCTGGATGCACACCTCTACTTATACGGATGTAATTGATGAATTTGTCGAAGAAATAGAAGAAAAAGACGGTAAATTTCAGTACAAATACGGTGATGAAATGCGGGAGGTAGAAATGAAGGAAGTTACCTTAAAATACAAGGACGGGGAAGATGGAATGAAAGAAAGGACATTCCCGATGTACCGAACCCACCATGGCCCCATCACCCATAAAATTGATGACAAATGGGTAGCTACGTCTCTCATGTGGGAGCCGGTAAAAGCCCTCTCTCAATCTTACACGCGAACGAAGTTGGCCAACCATGATGAATTTCGCGAAATGATGAATATCCGCACCAACTCCTCCAATAATACCGTTTATGCCGACGCCAGCGGAAACATCGCCTATTACCATGGCAATTACATCCCCATTCGGGATGAGCAATTTAACTATGCGCAACCGGTGGATGGTAGTAATCCGGCTACCGATTGGCAAGGTTTGCACCCTGTTGACGAGGCCATCGTGGTGCTAAACCCAGCAAATGGATGGATACAAAACTGTAATTCCACCCCTTTCACTTCAGCTGCAGAAAACAGTCCAAAGGAAGAAGATTATCCTTACTATATGTCACTCAACAGGGAAAACTTCCGGGGTGTACATGCCATTCGCTTGCTCAAAGAACGAAAGGACTATACCTTGGACAAACTGATTGACTTGGCCTATGAGCCTACCTTGCCGGCTTTTGAAGTGCTAATTCCTGGTTTGGTCGCAGCTTATGATCAATCGGCTGTTAAAGACCCTGCTTTGGCACCCGCCATCGACGTCTTGCGAGCTTGGGACTTTAAAACATCGGCTGAATCAGTAGCCATGTCCTTGGCTCATTTTTACGGTACGCTTTATTTATCTGAAGGAGAAGCGCCAGAAGGTGTAGGAGGTATGGCGCTGTATGATTATTATGGCAAGGAGAGTCCCATTGAAGAGCGACTTTCCTTTCTAAAAGCTACGGTAGATAAATTAACGGAAGACTTTGGGAAATGGGACACGCCTTGGGGTGAAATTAATCGCTTTCAACGTAACAATGGAGACATCGATTTGGCCTTTGATGATAGTAAGCCCAGTCTTCCAGTAGGCTTAGCATCGGGGCGCTGGGGCGCCCTGGCTGCCTATGGCGCACGAGGTAAACAAGACCAGAAAAAGCTCTACGGCACCCGTGGTAATAGTTTTGTGGCAGTAGTAGAGTTTGGGGAGAAAGTAAAGGCTAAGAGTATGCTTGCCGGTGGACAAAGTGGAGACCCTGATTCACCCCACTTCTATGATCAGGCGCAACGGTATATTGATGTTGAGTTCAAAGATGTACCTTTTTACAAAGAAGAGGTTGAGAAAAGGGCGGAAGAAACCTATACGCCAGGGAAGCGCCAGTAGCAACTTCCGTTTATGGGGGTAGGTTCCCTTGGGTTTAGACTTCAGAAGTTTTCTTCAACTTTGGCTAGGAAAACTTCTGAAGTCTTTTACTTAGATATATCCTATTTAGCTACCTCCAAAGCCTTCTCTATTGGCGGCAATTCGAGAGAATAAGAACCTGGAAATTATCTTCATTAAAAGAGCGGAGCTGGGTTAGTACAAAGATCAAGTATTTATAATATGAATGTTGGGGTTATTTCACGACCAGGGGCTCGGGATAATTATGCTTGATGGATTGATATTTTTTATTTTGCCCCGTTACTCTTTCGCCGGTTTCTACATAATGTTTCAAACCGATCAAAGTGCCTCCCAATTGTTTTTTGAAATCATTTTTGATGAAGTTACCTAGAATAGCTGGCTTCGTTCTAAACTGAAATTCATAGGAGGCTGTACAGGTACCATCACCATGATCAATCACCTGGTAAAAGGCTTGAGAATTATCAAAGTTCAAAGGAATTTTCCGCCCATCAAGAATCACGTTTTTCATAATCATTTTCTCCTCGTCTATATCTGCAATTTTTTCATGCACCCAACAAGTACCTTTTTCATTAAACTCACTCTTACGTTCTGCTCCTAGCTCTCCTTTATTGTATCCATTTAGATAGTGGGACGAAAAAATAAAAGGAGAAAAATTAACAACTTCACCATACTCTAGCACCATGGCTTCCCATACCCGTTGGGCTGGTGCATTTATCTTCATTTCGACCTTCACGGTCTTATGTTTTTTACGCATAGATTGGCTATCAGCAGGCAAAGCAATAGCCAAACAGATTATTGATAAAAAAAGAGATTTAAATATTTTCATTTTGCTCAATTTGATTTTCCATACCCCTTAATAAAGCATCTAATGAGGGGTGTTGTGCTAACCCAAATTAAGTCCCCCATCCACTTCTGTAAATCTCTACCAAGTTAGATTTGTTCGTTTTTAACTTCCATTTCTTAGATGCCTTAGCATGAAAGATGAGTCATCTTTTCTCTTCGAAGTGGCATCTATTTTAAAACCACTTCTACAATAAGATACAGGCAAGTCAAATGAGCAGGATTGCTTGATCAGCAGTTCTTTTTTGCAAAAAAGAGAGACAGATATAAACCCTAAACTTTTAAACCCCGTTGGTGTAAAATGTCCAGTAGTATCAGAGCATGCTAAATTAGTACTTCAACAAGCGATCAATCAATGGCTTGATCTGCTCATGTCGTTCCGCAGAGCCACCTGTCAAAGTACTTCGTATATTTCCCATTTTGTCTATAATCACATGCGTCGGGAAAGCTTGCACCCCATAGAAAGAACTTACCTCATGCGCTCCCGGGATAATCGCATAGTCGAAAGGAAGTTCCGACAAGAAAGTCTCCAATGCTTTGGCATCATCAAGCGCAAAAGCGATAAACACCACTTCTTTTTCGGCATACTCTTTTATCATTTCATTAAGCCCCGGAATCTCTATCCGACAGGGCGCGCAACCGATAAACCAAAAATTCAAGACGACGACTTTTCCCTTTAGGGATTCCGAATCATAAGTTTCTCCATTCAGGGCCGTCACACTGAAAGAAGGGGCTTGCATTACCTTTTCTGCATAAAACAGCTGCTTGAGCAGCTTATTAGCAGAGTCTTCAAACTTATCATCGCCTACTAAATCATCATATATACGTTGTGCCTCTTTTTTTCCTTCCTCACTTCCTGCATCAGCAGCTAGTAGAAAAGTCGTCATCGCTTCTTTGGCTTGGTCTAAAGCTTCCAACAGTTTTCCTTTTTGCAAATAAAAGGCTTCATCCCGTTTATTGGTATTGTCCTCTATGAGCTTAAACACTTTCATCGCCTCTTGATTGGCATTAATGGATGCATAAACTTTAGCTATTTTCGATAGCTCATAGGGTATATTAAAATCCCAAGAATAATAGTGCTTCATACCTATTATCGGATCGATTAGCATTGTAGTCGCCTGCTGCAAATAGGTTGTTTTTTCTATCCGATCAGCGGTTACCAGAGCCAAGTAATAATACATTCCAGCATTACTGGGATCCGCTTTTACCCAATGAGATGCTAGCTTGCGCAGACCGATAGTATCCAAAACAACATCCTTCTTCACCAGTAAATGGCTGTTGTTTTTAGCCAAACTACTAGCAGGATATTTTACGATGAATTGTCGGACTAAATCTGAAATCAAGGTATCTCTTACCGATTGAGAAAAAGATTGATATTGGTACCAGGAGAAGGTCTCTTGAATCAAGGGCGATTGCGGGAATCGCTCCATCAGCTGTTCTAACTTGGCCTTGGCCTCATCAAACTGCCCCAGTATAGCATGGCCAGCAGATAAGGCAAAGTAGTAGCTTTCATTTATATTTTTTGAAGCAATGATTTCATTCATTTCTTCTTTCACAATAATCTTGGCAGAGTCTTTTTGGGTAAATCCTAACAATTGCCAACGCGTGCGATAAACCGAAAAGTTAGCTGGATATAATTCCAACTCTTTCTGATAGGCATCTCCCGATTGCATCAAATCTGGCAGGTATGCATTACGGTAAAAAGTGCCTGTATTCGAGATAGGCTTGAGCACCAATGTGCTAGATCGATCATAGTCCTTGGCGTTTCTAAATTGGAAACTATAAGCGGCGGTGTTTTGCCCAATAGTGAGCGTCACCTTGAAATATCGACCCTTATTTTCCATTTTCAACAGATCCATTTCTTTGGAGTAGTCCTCATTGTAGGCTGTGTAATAGACATATACATCATCCGATAATTGAAGCGCACTGGTCGAATCTGGCCGATAGCTTATTTCAACAGATTCTCCCCATAAAGGGTTGGTAGTAGAAACTTCAATATGTTGCAAATGGGCAATCAGTGGAAATAATAGAAACGGGATAAGAAGGAGTTTGATTTTCATACTATTAGGTGTGATTTTAGCGAATAGACGGGCGAAGTAGTCCAATGGTTTTAAAATTACCAGCATTCCCTTAAAATCACACTGTCATAAAGAAATAGGCTGTTCGATCTGTTCTACATCAAAGCCCCAATTTGCTACATAGAGTTTCCATTCCTGTACACCCCCTGCTATACCTTGCCGATAACTTTCTAAACTGCCCTTGATAAAACCTTTAGAGCTTGTATGGAGATTGGGTTTGGAATTGCTTTAAGCGTTTTGGAGGCTTATTGGCAAGTGTTTCGTAGTCATTTTGGATAAACTTTTTGAGCTGCTTATCCTTTTTTAGGGCAAACACATCAAAAGCAGAATCCCACGACTTTTTGAAGATATTGAACATTCATTGAAGCACGAAATCTTCTTTTTTTGAAACGATGTGAGGTAAGTTTAATAGGAATTACAAACAAAATCTTCCTTCTTTACGGCAGCATATAACCCCCAAAGACTGTCTATCAGGAGCGAATGTACTCAGAAGGTGAACGACCAAAATGTTTTTGAAAACAAGAACTGAAATAAGTTCGACTACCGAACCCTACCTCATAGGCAATTTCGGACACATTACCGAATTGTTGCATCAACAACTCAGCACCTCGTTCGAGCCGGTAAGTCCTGATAAACTCAGTGGCTGATTGATTCGTCAGCGCTTTGAGTTTGCGGTGTAGCTGCGATCGACTAAGTGCCATATTTCTGGCCAGTTCTTCTGCCGTTAAAGTTTCATTGGATAGATGTTCTTCGACCACTTCCTTGAGTTGTTCCAAAAACTTCTCCTGAGTAGACGTGACCTTGACTTCGCCAGGCTTTAACCAAATTTCCTTTTGGTATTTCTGTTGAAGTTTTTTACGATTTTGAATCAGGTTTCTTATTCTTACTAAGAGCTCGGATTCATCAAATGGTTTGGTAAGGTAATCATCTGCTCCATGATCCAAACCTTCAAATTTATCTTCTTTTCCGGCTCTGGCGGTGAGTAAAATGATGGGGATATGATCAGTAGCAGGGTGGTTCTTGAGCTCGGCGCAAAGCTGGTTACCATCCTTTTTAGGCATCATGATATCCGAAATGATCAAATCCGGAATTTCTTCTAGTGCTTTTTGTACACCTTCTTCCCCATTGGAGGATTCGATAACGGTATAAGACTCGCATAGTATACGGTTGATAAAACTTCTCAGATCAGGATAATCTTCAACTACCAGTATTTTCAGTTGATCTTTCCCTTCGATAATCGCTGGTGCTGGCTTATTTTGAGCAAATGGCTCTATTACCTTAGTATGCACAGCTGTTTCTGCCAATGGTCCAAGTTGCCCTTTAGGTAGAAAAATTTCAAACCGTACAAGCTGGTTTTCACTGCTTACCGAAATTTCCCCACCGTGTAAACTTACAATTTCATGTACCAGTGAAAGGCCTATCCCTGTGCCTTCACTTGCTCTTGTGGAGCCACTATCCAATTGGTGGAAACGGTTAAACAATAGTGGCAATTGCTCCTTAGGAATATCCTCACCCGTATTCGAGAAGATGAGTTGTACAGATGTATTTCCGTCCTTAATGTTTATATCTATCTTGCCTCCTTCAGGGCAAAATTTCAGCGCATTGGAAATCAGGTTAGTCAGTACTTTGTGGATTTGCTCTGGATCCAATTCTGCAAGTACGGCTTCCCTCTGTTCATCAAGAATAGAGTGGTTATTGAGTCGAAATTGAATAGCTTTCATTTCCGCTACTGATCCAAAAAGTTGTGCAATTTTTCTGGCTTCTGAATTTAAATTGATAGTCTGCTTTTTCAGTTGCATTTTACCCGACTCAAGTTTGGCCAGATCAAGTAGCTGATTAATCAGTTGCAGCAATCGATCAGCGTTTTTTGCCATAACAGTGCAATCTTCCTGGCTCGGGGTCTCTCTTCTATCGAGAATCCCCTGGATGAGCGTTAGAGGTGTTCTGAATTCATGGGAGATATTGGCGAAGAAATTTGATTTCATCTTGTCGAGTTCCTTAAGCTGATCAGACTGAACCTCTAACAAGGTGTTTTGCTTTTCAACCTCTTCTTTAAGTGCTCTTTCGTTTCTGGCAAAATAAATTTGAACTAAAAAAATCAGCACGGAGACACCTCCTAAATTCAGCAGGAACATAGTATTAATAAAGGATTCTGAAATGCTCGGGACATTATAAAAACTTAGCTCATCTCCAATCAGATAAGCAATAACAATCAGTGCAAAATAAACACTGAACCAGTATACAGATTGACGGACAGTAATGAAAAACAAAGCGGCCATAGGACATACAATTGACCACAGTAAGGCGATGCTGGATGGAACAAAGCCCCAAGAGCAAGATGAATAAAGAAGGGGAGCAATAAGACAAGACAGAGCTGGACGTTTCTAAAAAAAATGAAATTATTAGTCTTAAGCAGTACAACGAGACTAATGATGGAAATGATGGTATAAGAATAAGGGAAGCAACTTATCTCCCAAAGATCATTGGTCAGGAATAAGGTCCCCCAAACCACCCCAACTATGGTAAAATGGGAAGCCATCAGCATCAGATTTTCCTTGTTCCGCTTTTGCTCTTGCGTATCGGTTGGCAAGTTGGCCACCTGAATAATCCTTAGAAAGATATTTTTCCTTTCGCTTCTCATTTATTAGGGTATAGTGTGTCTAAAAAGCAGGAATTGTTAGAAGCTGCCTGCCTATGCAGGGATAGCTAAGATAACAATATTTTTTTCCTGCAACCCTATCCTGAGACTACAACAATTTGTAAACCTTCATAGTATCTTTAATTCCTTTTAGTGAAACGTCCTCCAAATAGGTGGCGGGGTACCCCCTAAGATGTATTCCTTTTTTTATGGCTTCAGAAACTAAAAACTGACTGTTAAATGCTTTGTTAAGTTGCTCAATGCGAGAGGCGATATTTACGGTAGTTCCCGTTAGGGAATATTGTTTTCTAAAATCATTTCCAATATTCCCGGCCACAACAGGCCCGGTATGTAATCCTATTCCTATTCTGGTTGGTGGGATTTTTTTCTGCTCATTCAGTTCATTTACTTTTTGCAGCATAGCATAACCTGCTTTTACCGCGTCCAAAACATGAGTACTGTTTTGTAGGGGGGCGCCAAATACAGCCATAATTCCATCTCCAATGATCTGATTGGTTATGCCCTGATGATGTCTAACTATATTAAGTATCTCTCCAAAAAAAACATTTTGGAAAGCGGCTACTTCAGCAGGCGTTTTGTCGTCAGCAAATTTTGAAAAATCCCTTATATCCAGAAAGAGGACGGTGACTTCATAGTTTTTAACATCACAATCATTCTCCTGGGTAATCAGTTCTTTCGCCACTTCCAGCGATACCTGTTGACCAAAAAGGTTTTCTACTTTTTGTAGTACTTGCTTGGTCTTACCCTGCTCAATAGTCAGTGCCTCGTGTTTTCTGCTTAACTCGGCATTCGTTTTTTGCACCTCTCTCTTTTGCTTTTCAACCTCTTCTTTAAGCGCCCTTTCATTTTTTGCAAAATAAATTTGAACCAAAAAAATTAGAATGGAGACGCCTCCTAAATTCAGCAGGAACATGGTGTTAATAAAAGATTCTGAAATGCTCGAGGCATCATAAAAAGCGAGTTCATCACCAATCAGATAACTCATAATAATCAGTACAAAATAGACACTGAACCAGTATACAGATTGACGGATAGTAATGAAAAACAAAGTGGCCATGGGACAAACAATAGACCACAGTAAGGCGATGCTGGATGGAACAAACCCGCCAAGAACAACATGAATAAAAAAGGGGAGCAATAAGACCAGACAAAGCTGGACATTTCTAAAAAAAGTAAAATTACTAGTCTTAAGGAGTATAAGGAGACTAGTGGTGGAAATGATGGCATAAGAATAAGGGAAGCAACTCACCATCCAAAGCCCATTGACCAGGAATACCGTTCCCCAAACCACTCCAACTATCGTGAAATGGGAAGTCATGAGCATCAGGTTTTCTTTGTTCCGTCTTTGCTCCTGCGTGTCGGCAGGCACATTTGCTACCTGCAAAAATTTTTGAATAGGGTTTTTCATACTCTCAAATTGGGGCAAATCATCAACAAACACAAGCCTTTGCAACATATGATAACGGGATTGCGACATATGATAACACGGCCAAAAACGGCATAAAATCGTAGCAACATATATCATTCCTATTGCAACATATGATCACACTTTCTGACCGAATTGCCAGTTTCTTTGGGCTAAATAAAATTTAAAAATTATGATGAAGTCAAAGGAACCACTTTCCATAAAAAGGATCGCCTGGATTCGCGAACAGGGTTATCGCGGATATACAGATTTACAGATTCGCGACTTGGCCTTTGGGAATCGATTCGCAGCCAGACTAAATGTTGCCTTTTTAATTCCGGCCGTTATTTTCGCAAACATACCACTACTGATCTTTATGAACGTAGTCGCTTTTGCGAGCATCTTTCTGCCAAATCACCCTTTCGATTATATCTATAATCAACTACTCAGGAAATGGACGCACGGACCTAAAGTGCCGCCAAGGTCGCCTCAGGTAAAGTTTGCTGGTATCATGGCATCCTTGGCCATAGCCTCTACCATTTACTTTTTTGCGTTGGGGAAGATGATGGCAGGCTATATTCTTGGCTTCCAATTGATTGGCATAGCATTGCTGGTGAGCTTAATCGATTTCTGTTTTCTGGCGAAGACCTACAACTTCTTTGCAGGAAAGCTTAAATGAATACATGCCTAAGAGCATGTTGGGAGTTTAGCCTTCGGCTCTCCAATTACAATTCAAATTATTTAAAAAATCAACTACCACTCTCTAAGCAGGTGGCTTAACAAATATTATCACCGCCAAAGGAGATGGATTTCCAAATTAAATTAAAACCACGTATTATGAAAATTAACGAAGAAAAGCTGCAGGAATTTATGGGCAAAATGGTCAACGAAATGGGGGCAGCAGCAAATGGTTCCCTGATAGTTTTGGGAGATCGATTGGGCCTCTATAAAACACTTGCCAACGAAGGGCCGATGACCTCCGCTCAATTAGCTCAATCAACCGGCACAGCCGAACGATACGTACGAGAATGGTTGTCAGCGCAGGCAGCCTCCGCTTTCATAGAGTTTAATAATGAAACGCAGGAATTTCACATGACACCGGAACAATCCATGGTTTTCGCAAACGAAGACAGCCCGGTCATCATGACGGGAGCTTTCTATGCTATTTCTTCTATGTACCATGACGAGCCTCAGATTGCCG
>Ga0070729_10002679_pt1 | contig 22352 bp, 18 predicted proteins | sample tdDd472_FD_66725 | JGI IMG/M metagenome (GOLD analysis project Ga0070729, IMG submission 66725) | Marine sediment microbial communities from the Atlantic coast under amendment with organic carbon and nitrate - tdDd47.2 | ecosystem: Environmental > Aquatic > Marine > Coastal > Sediment | place... | reverse complement strand
AAAATCTGTCCTATTTAGAAATAATAGAAATTAATTCCGTCGAGAATTCACAAAATCGCCCTTTTTGAATATTAACATCAATAACATTAACATCTTACAACGAATATTTCCGTCCGAACTTTGAAAATATACCTAATTTTAATAAGCAGCACATTTTTTTGGCTTATTTTTTATACTTAGACGAAAGCGTAATTTTCAGGCAACACTCAACAATTACCCATCGCTCTCCATTCAAGAATTAAAACTGATTGGCATAATATGATCGCCCAAAAGCTCTATCAAAAAGCTATACAAATTTAAATTTTGTATAGCTTGAATTTCTGAATTTTTGTTGTATTATCAACGCCTTGTTCTATTATTTTAATCATTGTTAAAGAGGTAAAAATGCTGTTCACAAATACTGGTAAAGAAAATACCGAGCAAACTTTAAAAGAAGCTTACAAACGGGCTAAAGAGCTTGGCATAAAAGAAGTAGTTTTAGCCAGCACCACAGGCGACACAGCCTTGAAAGCACTAGAAATATTCGAGGATATTTCAATAGTTTCAGTTAGTTATCATGCCGGATTTAAAAAAGACTTTAAGCTTTCCATCACCGATGAAGACAGAAAAACACTTGAAGAAAAAGGTGTAAAAGTTATCTGCACCTCCCACGCTTTAAGTGGAGTTGAACGTGGTCTGGCAAAAAAAATGCCGGGAGTTTATCCACTGGAACTGGTTTCACAAACGCTGAAATTGTTCGGCCAGGGAACCAAAGTTGCGGTCGAAGTTGCACTTATGGCAGCCGACGCAGGCGCTATCAGCGGGCAACCACTGATTGCTATTGGTGGGTCAAGCAAGGGTGCCGACACGGCTCTGGTGCTTACTCCGGCCCATCAGAACAGCTTTTTTAATATGAGTATCCACGAAATTGTCTGCAAGCCCAGCCTGTTGTAATTATTAAAAAATTATTTTAGCAAGGCATAGTTTCTGGTCAGAGTATTTTCGAGTTTTACAATTTCAAAGCCCGATTCTCTGACCAGATTTTTTATTTCGGCTTCATTAAAGAGGTGGATCATGCCAAGATGCGTGTCGTAATGGTTTTTGCTTTTTCTCCGTACTGATGCAAGTGGTGAAAATAACTTATGTATTTTCTTTCTTTGCTCTTGCATCTGTGGTTGACTGATCCAGCTTATCAACATATAACCAAAGGGCACAAGCTCCCTGAATTTTCTCATTATTGCAAGCCGTTGCTTATTCTCTGCAATATGAACGATACTTCCCCAGCCAAGTATTCCGAGATCATAGGGGCTGTGTTTTTCTATGCTTTCGCCATCTGTAAGAAACGATTCGTAATCCTTGACTTCCAGCGCAAGTATCTGTTTTTGTGTAAGTATTTCCTTTGCTCCTGCAATATACTCCAGACAGGGATCAAAACCTGCAATGCTGTATCCTTTGTCGGCAAGCAGCTTCATTTCGCGTCCCGCACCACAAGCACCAACCAGCACTTTGCCGGGCTTTTTATTGAAGTAATCTTCAAAAACTTTTGATTCCCAATCAAAGATCTGGCTGTTATGCTCTTTGGATAAAAATTCCGGAATGCGTCCATATGCCTGCATCGTTACTGGCAACCAGTGTTTCTCAGTAAGTAAAATTGGAATAAGTTCTTGCCATATAGCTTTAGCATAAAAAAAACGGGTTGGCAGACTGTCAATCATCAGCCTGTCAACCCATTGTAATATCTCAAAATATTTCATTTATGTATGATCAGTCGATCCAGCGGTCGCCACCATATTTTAACTGAAGTTTATCGTCAATATCATCGGCACTCAAAGCCAGTGCTGCAACACCTGATGAAAACTGCTCGTAATTCAGATGTTCGCCAATGAAATTGTGTTCAAGCAAAATGCTTCCCTTGTCCGGGTTTTCGGCATTTTCAGGGTTCCAATAAATTTTGCCAAACAGGAATTTATTGTTCAGTTGCGATAATTCCTCGAACATTGCCTCATTGCCGGTTTTTGTCACGTTGGTCAATACAACCGCAATCAAACGTAAAATTGTACTGCTGTCAGTCCATTCAATGGGCTTGATGAAAACTACGGTTGAGCCTTCACGAATTTTGTAACCGGAATCAAACAGTTCGTAACTGCTTGACATTTCTTTCAAAAATCCCTCTACCTTATTTCTTAAATCCTGAGACAATTTATTTGACTCCATCAAAGCAACCTCCTGGATAATTATTCCACCTGTCTTGTTTTCCTACTAGAGATTGTGACAATTTGCGTATTTTGTCAAATAAATTCACACAAATGCATCAATATTAATTAGAATGTGTTTTACTCCACCATCGAAACTTGCGCTTATAACAAAATCATGTTTCAAAGGTCGAAAGATTCTTGCTGCGTAAGTATTTTGCCAACATTTGATGATCTCCAGGTTGAAGATCCACAAATCTGATGCCCATACCCGGCAATCCACTTTCAAAAGAATCATTGCCGTGACGATTCCAGCAAACCACTCCTGCAGTTTTTATCATTTTGATTTCACTGGGCAAAATAAAACGCATGCCTAGTTTTTTACCCGGTTCAAAGGGTTCATTGGTATTAATAAACATGCCTTTTGACGAGATGTTTTCAGAAAATCCAACCCCCATGCGTGACTTACCGTGTAACGAAACTACCGTTTCCAGTGAACATCTTACCAATTGCCTTTTCTCCTCATTGTCCATAACTTCCCTCCCCTCGGCAAAAAACACCGATATGCAGGCCAGCCCCCGTTTCCACCTATCATTGGCAGTATTGTGCATACATTTTGATATTTAATCAAGGTAAAAGATCAACAATACCCGGCTTTTTCGTAAGCTATAGGTAGACCCCCCCACAACATATGGTAGAAACAAACTAATTTTGTGCAGTATAAATACTTATTTCCATTCTAGATCGGCAAACATTGCAAAGTGATCCGATGGATAGCGATCCAGATCACCGTAAACATACATGTCTACGACCCAGTTTTTTACAGTCCAGTTGGCTTTTCCTGCTACAAAAATATGATCAATGCGATCTGTGGTATCGTACTCGGGTGCGGGGTCCTGATTGGAGGCAGCAGACCATTCTTCTGCCAGATCAAAGGTGTTTTCCAGTGAGAAACCCTCACCATCTACGCCATTGGTTAAAATGGTATAGGCTTCTGTATCCGTTTTCGAATTGAAATCACCCAGGAAAACTATGGGCATTTTCTCTGCGTAGGGCTGGATTTTACCGAGAGAAATCGGGGCAGACCATGCCTGATGCGGAGTATTGTTGTCGTAATGTGTGGCTGAAAAATAGAATTCTTTCCCACTTAGTTTATCATTGAAAACGGCCCAGGCAACAAGTCTTGGAAAAGCACTTCCCTTGCTTTTGGCTGTCTCTTCGTCGGCAAATCCTGACCAGGGCTCGTCCGGGTTTTCACCTAGCCAGTAAACACCTGATTCAACTATTTCCAAACGCTCTTTTTTGTAGAAAATTGCAGCATCGGGATATTCCGGCAACATACCGGAGGTTTGCTCTATATAATAGTACGCATCGTAATCCGGGTTTGCGATCAGCAGATCATTCAGGTCATCGAAACCAAATAACTCCTGTGTACCAAAAACATCCGGATCGTAGCGATTAAATGTATCTGTTATGTAATCCACGCGATCTTCCCAGGGATCATAGTTGACACCATCGCAGAAGAAACAAAGTATATTATAAGTCATTACCCTCAAACTATTAACTTGTGACTCATTTTCAATCTCTTCCAAATCGCCATCAATATTTTCTTCTGCTTCAAGATCGCCATCGCTCTGCTGCTCTTGCTCAGCATCTAACTCACTTGCTTCATCATCACCATCCACAATATCTGTATCACCATCTACCGCATTATTGTTGTCATCAGAACAGGCAACGATATTAAACAACAGAAAAGACATTACAACAGCCATTACGGCCCAGCAGCCTTTGCAAGGTTTCATTTTACAACTCCATTTTTTTAAATTTGCTGATAACATTTTTGCGAATTAATTTGAAATCCATTTTCGCATTGAGAGTCTATTACATTGAAGGTATTCTTGGCAATCTTTATTTGGCAGGTTTTGCATTGTTTTTGAAATAATAGTATTGAATATTTCAAAGTCAAACAGAAAAGCCGTTTCCAGCAATAAACCGGAAACGGCCAGATTCTAATTTCATAGTAACTTACTTGGCTGGTGCTGGTGCTGGTGCTGGTTCTTCTGCTTTAGGTGCTGCTTCTTCTGCAGGAGCTTCGGTTTTAACTTCTTCTTTTTTGTCTACTACGGCATCAACATCTTTTTCAACTTCTGCTGCTGCTTCTTCTACTACTGGAGCAGCTGTTTCTTCAACATCTTTTTCAACTGTTGTGGCAGTTTCTTCAACCACTGTGGGCTTTGCTTCGTTAGATTTGCAACCAATTGCCATGAATGAAACAGCAAACAAAACTACTACTAACAGACTGATTAAACGCATAATCTCTTTCCTCCAAAAAAATATATTAGTAACACAATTAGAAAGTTCAATATATTCCAGCCGACGTCATCACGCAAGATATAATTATTTTTCCGTGTACCACAGTCACAACAAAAAAAGGGAAGCGACAAATGCCACTTCCCTTTTCAATCTTACTTGTGCAACTATTACAGATCGGCTGCCATTTCGTTAAGCTCTGCCAGTGTAAAGACAGGGCCATCGTGGCAAACAAGTTTGCTACCACAATTGCAACGACCACACATACCAACACCACATTTCATTCTGTTTTCGAGTGACAGAATGATATTTTCATCGGTAAAGCCGATTTTCTGAAGGATTGGACGAGTGAATTTAATCATTACTGGAGGCCCACAGACGATAGCCATTGTGTTGTCGCCAGTTTTAATTTTCTCTTCAACGATTGATGGAACAAACCCCTGTGAACAACGCCACTCAGGTTTCACATCGTTTTTCAAGAAAGCATCGACAGTAATATGCATGTTGATATCGTCACGTTTGGTCCAGGAGATGATTTCATCTTTGTATATCAGATGATCCATACTACGTGCACCGTAAACAACATCAATGTCGCCATAGTCAGAGCGATTGGCAGGATCCAGCATATAGACAATGCTTGATCTTAAAGTACTGAAGGCGCAACCACCACCAATGATGACTACATTTTTACCCTTCATCTCTTCCCACGGATAGTAGTTACCAAGCGGGCCACGCAGACCAAGAATGTCGCCCTCTTTCATGTTATGAAGGTAGCTGGTAACTGATCCAACTTTCTGCACTGTGAAGTACAGGAAGCCTTTTTCTGTTGGTGAAGAAGCTATACCGATTGGAATTTCGCCATAACCGGGTACCGAAATCTCGGCGAATTGTCCGGGCATGAATGCAAAGGCTTCTTCGTCTTCTTTATTCAGAAACGTAAACTTGAAGGTTCTAAGACCTCTGTCTACTGTCTCTACAATGATTTCCTCTATCTTTACGGGATAGGGCAAATATACGTTTGTACTCTTCATCATGGGACAATCCCCTACTTAGAATAATTGTTCATGAGTTCCGCCACACGCCTGATATCAATATTGGCGGGACAGACTTCAACACAGCGACCACAACCTACACACATAATGCCTTTGTCATATTTATCAGGATAATATTTCAGCTTATGCATGAAACGCTGACGAATACGCTGGAATTTCTGGTCACGAGGATTATGACCCATGCCATGCTTGGTAAACAACGGGAACATACAAGAATCCCAGTTTCTAATACGATCACCTTCTTTTTTCTGAACTTCATCCTGAATGTCGAAACACCAGCATGTGGGACAGGAGAAAGTACAACCACCGCAGTTAATGCAGCCGTCGAAAGTGTCTTTCCAGAAATCGGCCTCGAAAAGATCGGTTTCTTTCAACTCTTTCAGGTTGTCTGTTTTAATTTCTGATTTGACAGAAGCAACAGCAGCTTTTTCCAGCTCAGCAACTTTGGTTTTCATATCGTCGGTAGCATCAGCACCACCACCGATTGTATTTAGAAGCTTTTCGCCTTTATCTGTAACTGATTTGACCAGGAAAGAATCTCCCATGTCTACTGTTACAACATCCAAACCTTCTTCACCAAAGGGGCTTCCGCCGGTTGAGGTGCAGAAACAGGTTGAACAGGCTTTGTTGCATGCCTGACCGATAAAGGTGGTTGATTCGTAATTGTTAATCCACCACGGGTCTTTATAGGTAGGTGTATCAAAGTTTACCTGAACCAGTTTGAAAGATCTGGCATCACAGGGACGGATACCGGCAACAAACTTTTCAGCGTAATCTTTTTTGGCTTCTTTCAGGATACCGTTTTCTTCGCTTTCCTCATCCAGAGAGTATTCAAACATACGCTCGGACTGCGGAAAAACTACGGACTTGGGTGAAAGGCGTGTCTTGCTTGACTTGAAGTCAGGAACATCACCCTCTTCCAGAGTTTTGAAAACGCTGTGGGTTCCACCATTGACAGGTGCTATCACCCTACTCTCTTTTGCGAGCTTTGCGAGTGCGCCCTGCCATTCGTCTTTTTTATAACTCTTTTCGATCATTGATTTTCCCTCTGAATGGCCTAACGGATGAAATCATTCAAGTCCGTGGGTTTGTAAGTATCCAACAGGGCTTTGTCCTCGACATTTGTTCCTGATTCATAATCATAAATGTCTTTGGCATCCTTGTTGAGCTTCTTGGTCAAATATCTCAGTGGGATATCGACAGGGCAAGCACGCTCACATGCTCCACAATCTGTGCAACGTCCAGCCATATGGAAAGCACGCAGGAAATGGAAAGTCATAGTATCGGTAGGATCTGTACTCTTTCCAACCCACTGCGGTTTCGATTCGTCGACAAAGCATGTCGGGCAGTAACACAGCGGACATGCATTGCGGCAGGCATAGCAACGAATACAGGACTCGAAAATATTCTCGAAGTTCTGCCATTTTTCTTCATCGCTTTGTGCTTCAACAGCTTCAACATCTGCATACTGATTCACGCCGTCCAGCTCTGGTACTTCGTCGGCAACCAGCTCGTCAAAAATGACGGGGTTACGATGAGCACAAGTCTGGCAGTTTGTCTGCAGAACATCTGCTGTTTTAAAGGTTTTCTCGAAATCATCGCCTTTAACGGTAATTTCTTCGCCAGCTTCTGTAACTTCAAGGATCTCACCATCAACCATGCCCTTGACTGCACGATGGTCTACCATGCCTGTACAAGGTACGCCAACGATAACAAGCTGTTCGCGTTTGATTTTGTTTTCCTTGAGATGCATTGCGATGTTTCTGGAATTACAACCTGTTGCCAAAACACCAATTTTATCGGTGCGATTGGTCAGGTAGTTACAGAGGTTGAGGGCGCAATTGCTGTCCCAGACCAACTCATCTGCTTCTTCTGCATTATGAATGATGGCGGGGTTATTTACGAAAGGAAGTGAACCCTTTCTGTAGCCGATGAAAGTGTCGACTGTTCCGTCATTCAACAATCTTTTAGCAGTCTCTCTGATTTTATCTGTGTAATTTACCATTATGCCACCTGCGCCTTCTCTTTGATGAGCTGCTTGGCCGGGCCGACCTCTTTGACAGTTTTTACGATGTCATTAGCTACTTCAGCAAATTTGATACCCTCAGCGGCGGAAATCCATGAGAAATGTAAACGTCTCTCATCAATACCGATGTGTTTGAACAGGCTGCGGAACAATGTGAATCTACGCCTTGCATACATATTGCCTTCTATGTAGTGGCAATCACCAGGATGGCAACCTGAAATCCACACACCGTCGGCACCGTTTCTGAAAGCTGCAAGAATCAGTTTGGGGCTGATTCTGCCACTACAGGGAACACGGATGACCTTGAAATTGGGCGGATATTGCAGGCGGTTAACACCTGCTAAATCGGCTGCACCGTAAGTGCACCAATTGCATAGAAAGGCCACAATCTTTGGCTGCCATTCTTGCATTTCTTTCTCCATATCGAATTCTCCTCAACTAGTGAGTGTAATTACAATTAAATTGCTTCCAAAACCTGGGCCATAAGCTGGCTCTGGTCAAACCCTCTCAGACTGATAGCACCTGAGCGACATGCGGCAGTACAGAGGCCACAACCTTTACACAACATAGGATTGATTTCGGACTTGCCGGCAAACGGGCCTTCCTGAATCCATCCGGGAGCGTTGTAAGGGCAGACTTCAATACAAACACCACAAGAAGCACAATCAGCAGGTTCTACAGCAGCAACGTTACCACTGATGTTGATTCTCTTGCGAGCCAGCAATGTGGTAGCGCGAGAAGCAGCAGCCTGTGCCTGTGCGATTGATTCGTCGATTGGTTTTGGATAATGAGCCATACCACAAAGGAATACACCATCTGTAGCGAAATCTGACGGGGCCAATTTGACATGTGCCTCAAGGAAGAATCCATTCGAGTTCATGGAAACCTTGAACATCTGCGCCAGCTCACGGTCTCTGTAGGATTCGATGGCGGTGGCCAATGTCAGCATATCAGTTTCGATTTCCAACGGCATGTGAAGAACATGATCTTCAACCATAATGCTCAGTTTGTCGCCGTTTTCTTTCACTACAGGTTTGTTATCAACGCTGAAGCGAATGAAAATTACGCCCATTGAACGAGCCTTCTGGTACAGATTCTCACGTTCGCCATAGGTGCGGATGTCACGATAAAGGACATAGACCCTGGTTTCAGGATTACGCTCTTTAAGCTCAATTGCGGAATCGATGGTGTGCGTGCAGCAAACACGTGAACAATATGGGCGATCCGGCTCGCGGGAGCCTACACACTGAATGAAAACAGCCGTTTTAACATCTTTCAGTGAAGGATCATCGTTTTTGAATTTCATATCCAACTGTTGATGAGTCAAAACCTTGTCATTCTTACCATAGAGATATTCGGTCGGAGTGTAAGGTTTTCCACCAGTTGCGATAACGGTTACACCATGCTCAAGCTCGGTGTCTTTGCCGTCTTTTTCGAGATACGAGGTAAAGTTACCGACGAAACCTTCAACATTTCTCAGTTTGGTTCCGGTATGAACGGTAATTTTATCATCGGCTTCGATGTCTTTGACCATTGCACCAACATTCTCTGCAATGTTTTCGCCAAGCCATGTTTTGTAAAGGCTGTTGGCCTGACCACCAAGCTCGTTATCACGCTCGATGATATCGACTTTGTAACCCTGTTTGGACAAGCTCTGAGCAGCGGCCATACCGGAGATACCACCACCGATAACCATTGCATTCTGTTTAATTTCCAGACCTGCTTCATACAGAGGAGCAAGGCAAGCAACTTTGGAAACAGCCATGCGAACCAAATCGGAAGCTTTTTGTGTAGCAGCTTCATGGTCGTCTTTATGTACCCATGAAACATGGTTTCTGATGTTGGCAAACTCGAACAGGTATTTGTTAAGACCGGCGGCAGTCATTGTTTCTTCAAACAAGGGCTGGTGAGTTTTAGGACTACATGCTGCAACAACTATTCTGTTGAGCTGATGTTCCTTGATAACTTCGGCGATAACATCCTGTGTATCCTGCGAGCAGCTATACAGATTATCTGAAGCCAAAACTACGTTTGGCAATGTAGCGGCATATGCGGTAACAGCTTTAACATCAACCACACCTGCGATATTATGACCACAATGACAAACGAAAACGCCGATTCTGGGACGCTCGCCAGCGACGTTTCGTTCTTCAACTACTTCAGGTTTCTGAATCAGTGAACCACGAGCTGCGGTGAGATCTGATCCGGCGCAAGCAGCAGCGGAACTGGCCTCGATAACGGACTGAGGAATGTCTTTCGGGCCCTGGAAAGCACCACACACATAGATACCATCGCGTGAAGTATTAACAGGAGCGAATGTGTCGGTTTTGCAGAAGTTACCAGAGGTAAGCTCCAGACCGAGAGTTTTTGAAAGATCAATCAGCTCTGGTGAGGTTTGCAGACCAACCGATAAAACTACGATGTCGTACATATCCACACTGGTTTTACCTTCATCGTCAATGAAGATAAGTTCGAGTTGATCTGTTTTGGGATCTGGCACAACAGAGTGAACACGAGTTCTAATGAAATTCACTCCATGTTCATCTTTGGCTGTGTTGTATGTTGCCTCAAAATCCTTACCATGTGTTCTCATATCCATATAGAAGATGGAACAATCCATATCAGGGCTATGCTCTTTTGTAATGATAGCTTCTTTGATTGCGTACATACAGCAAACAGAGGAGCAATGAGCATTTTCTGCGCGGTTGATATCGCGTGAACCAACACACTGCAACCATGCAACTTTCTTCGGTTCTTCTTTATCGGAAGGACGAAGAACATGACCCATAGTAGGACCTGAAGCCGAGAGCATTCTCTCGAATTCAATTGAGGTCATAATGTTGGGATGTTTGCCATAGCTGTAGGCATTAAGTTTCTTGGCATCGAAAACATCGAAACCAGGCGACATAATAACGGCACCAACATTAAGAGTGAACTCTTTTGGTTTGTCTTCGTAATTGATTGCATCTTTGGGGCAAACCTGAGCACATTTTCCACATTTGCCTTTTTGAATCATAATGCAAGCATCGCCATCAATGACGTATTTCAGTGGCACAGCTTGGGGATACAAAACATGGATGGCTCTGCGTTTGTCCAGTCCGGCGTTGTACAGATTCGGTACACGTTTGGGACATTTTTCGGCACATTCGCCACATGCAATACATTTATCAGGATCCACATAACGTGGTTTCTGGTAGATCTCTACATCAAAGTTACCTTTTTCGCCCTTGATATCTTTGATGTCAGCGAGAGTGATGATTTCCACATTTGGATGTCTTCCAACTTCAACCAGTTTGGGCGACATAATACACATGGAACAATCGTTGGTCGGGAAAGTCTTATCCAACTGTGCCATAACGCCACCGATGGAAGAAGCTTTTTCAACCAGGTACACTTTGTATCCGGAATTGGCAAGATCCAGCGAAGCCTGAATACCAGCTATACCGCCACCTGCAACCATCACGGAACCGATTACCTCTTTTGCCATTGTTTATTCTCCTTCCAGTCCGACTTTTAGCAGATCCGGACCGAGATAGATCCGTTCGCTTTCGTCCAACATACCCATTGCCAGACAAATAATTGTCCACAGATGCACAGTATGGTATTTACCTTCAAAATGTTCACTGATTTCATGAACCTGCGCATGGCAGTTATGACATGGAGTAATGCAATAGTCCGCACCGGTTTCATCAATCTGGTCGAATTTCTTTTTGCCATAGGCCAGACGCTGTTCGGTGTATGGAGCCTGCAACGTACCACCACCACCACCACAACAATAGTTGTTGATGCTGTTCGGGTACATTTCAACAAAGTTCTCTTTGCCAACACATTCTCTGATGACAAAGCGCAGTTCCTGTGCAAAACGATCACCCATTGTTTTACGGGTTGCCTGGCATGGATCCTGACAGGTGAACTTTACGCCCAGCTCTTTGTTCCAGTCCGAGTTAGGTGTAAGTTTTCCTTCTCTGATCCAGTCTGCATATAATTCAACAATGTGTTTGAATTCAAACTTATGCGGAATCTTGAATTTGTTAATGCCTTCCCAGATTGCATAGTAGGAATGGCCACATTCGGTATTGACGAAGTATTTGGCTCCAAGGCTTTCAACTTTGTCTACCTGACCCTGAACGATTTCTCTCCAGGCATCATTGTCTGCTGCAAACATGCAGTAGTTTTCGCCACCCCAGAATTCTGAAGGATATGTCCAGTCGGCGCCAACAGTGTGAAGGATTTTCCACAGTGGAACCATTTCCTCTGGTTCAGTAACAGGCTCACGTGAGTTCTGGTTTAAAACCATCTCGGAACCCATTTTGTCGATGGGTGCAAGCATGTCTTTGAATTTAGGCTGATTCTCCTGGGTTTCTTCCAGTACATCTTCCACGACGAAGATAAAATCTTCATTTGGAACACCCATTGCACCGCCTTTGGTACGAATGTGATGATCGCAGGAAAGAACGATACCACGAGGGCGTTCTTCTCTGGGAACTAATGTTCTGGCATAATAAACCATTCTTGGAATGTCGATTTTCATCGGACAGGCGGAAACACAACGTTGACACATTGTACACATCCAAATCCAGTCTGACTTTTCGATTTCCTCATCCATGCCTAAAAGAACCATACGCAAGAATTTTCGCGGGTCCATATCGTCCAGGCCACTGGCCGGACAACCACTGGTACAAGTACCACATGTAAAGCATAGATCCAGATTGCCTCCTTCAGGCAGAATCTCCATAGCCTTCTCTTTGAAATTACTCTTCTTCTCAGCTATCTTAATTGGATCTCCCATGGGTGTTCTCTCCTTTTAGAGATAATGATCCACAACAAAAAAAAACTCTGAATGAATACTCACTCACAACTTCTACAAGAAACAATATGGCAAAAACCATCTCTAACGGATATGATTTATGCCAACAACTCCAAAATAATTGAAATTATTTTATTCGATTTTAAATCTGATTAGGCTTGCAGCTAAATGATGTACATTACGGCAAAACACTATTATCACCAAAAATGTGACATTTCCTACTATACCATTTCAAATAACTTAGTATACTTTTGTACATGATGCGAACTAATTTTACAAATAACTTATTCCTATGTATGGTATTCTGACAATTTATTGAAGTTATTTGTAATTGTTTTTCCGTGTAGTTACATACACTTCTTTATTGCTTGGCAGGATTTATTGTTTGACACTTTATTTTACTGCTTTTCCTTGTGTATTGTATGTTTTAGAATTTTCGCATTTGTTAGTTGTGCTTAACATGTATTTCAGTTGAAATGGTAAACTTACAGAACCTCCTGACATCTACAAGTCTTTAGTTAAAATAACGAGCTCCTGCTCGCTAACATCAAACTTTTTAAGAACTTTCATTTTATACTTTTTTTCAAGCTTTAACTGATAGGCAAACTGCTCTTTTAAACGATCATCGTCTATCGCTTTGCAGTCTTCGATGGGGTATACCATAGCGGCTTTCACAAACGCTCTTTTCTCCGCTTTGCGGTAAGCCTTCAATATCTCTTTCTTAGTTTTCTTCTTCTTCAAAAACATGTGCAGAGCCTACCTAAAAAAATAAACCCCGTCAATGACGAGGTTTATAATTAATCTCAATTTTTTGCTTATCGACTCTATTCACAGATTTCAAACTTTGCTGTAAAGTGACGTAAAAACGGGGGTTGATATTTGAATTTCACACCTTTAACTTTGTCACGTTCATTGTAAAGTTCGAGAATTGCTTCGGCAAGATAATCCACATGGCTCTGTGTATACACACGCCTTGGAATTGTCAGGCGCACCAAATCCATAGGAGCAGCTTCTTCTTTTCCTGTCTCCGGATCAGGTTTGCCAAACATTACCGAACCAATTTCCACTCCTCTGATTCCGGCTGACTCGTAAAGCGCACAAGACAGAGCCCAACCGGGATATTGATCCAGAGGAATGTGTGGTAAAAACTCCCTTGCATTGATATAAATTGCATGTCCACCAGGAGGCTCAACAATTTTAACGCCACCATCACGCAATTTATCAGCAAAGTAGCAGATACTTGCATATCTGTATTCAAGGTACGGTTCTTCCAGAACTTCTGTTAATCCTACTGCCAAGGCATCAAGATCACGACCAGCCAAACCACCATAGGTTGTGAAACCTTCTGTCAGAATCAGCAAGTTTTTGCATTTTTGGGCCAGTTCATCATCATTCATTGCCAAAAAACCACCTATATTCACAAATGCGTCTTTTTTGGCACTCATGGTACAGCCATCTGCATAGGAGAACATTTCCTGGGCGATTTCCTTGATTGTCTTGTCTTCATAACCTTCTTCACGCATTTTGATGAAGTAGGAATTTTCTGCAAAACGGCAGGCATCAATGAAGAACGGGATGTCGTATTTGTGTAAAAGTTCGGATGTTTTTCTGATGTTTTCCATAGAAACAGGCTGACCGCCACCAGAATTATTGGTTACGGTGATCATGCCTATCGGCACATTCTCGACTCCCGTTTCCTTTATGAAAGCTTCCAGCTTTTCTAGATCGATGTTTCCTTTGAAAGGATGAATCACTTCGGGATGCTTGCCTTCCTCAATTACCAAATCGGCAGCAACGGTTCCGGTGAATTCAATATTTGCTCTTGTGGTATCGAAGTGAGTATTGTTTGGGATACCCTTGCCCTTTTCTCCTACACTGGAAAAAAGGATGCGTTCCGCAGCTCTTCCCTGATGTGTCGGAATAATGTGCTTGAAACCAGTGATGTCTTGGACTACTTCTTCGAAGCGGTAGAAACTTTTGCTGCCTGCGTAAGATTCATCGCCAATCATCATGGCTGCCCATTGCTTGGCAGACATAGCCGAAGTGCCTGAATCTGTCAGCAAGTCGATCAGAACATGCTCTGCTTTTAGAAGAAACACATTGTAATCAGCTTCTTTAAGATGTTTTGTGCGCTCTTCTTTTGTGGTGAAGTTAAGTTCTTCAACCATCTTGATTCGGAAAGGCTCTATAATCGTTTTCATGCAGTTAGCTCCTTTGCCAAAAAAATGCCGGAGGTAAATCCTCCGGCAAGGTAATAATCTAATGCGAGTACTACAGGTCTTCCAGACCGGATTCTGCCTTCTTGTACCACTGACTTGATTTCGGCGCAATTTTTAAAACAGTATTCCACAAATTTTCTGCCTCATCCGGGTCTGAATCCTTGATTGCATAGCCCTGATAGTAGAGTTTTTGTGCTTTCTGACCCAAATCCTTCATGCCTTTTTTGGATGGTGCATGATTTGGATAAAATTTGAGAGCTTTGGCAAAACCCTTGCTGGCTTTGTCATACTGGTCTTTTTTCAAGGCCGCTTTACCGATTTCGTAATACATGTCGGCAATCAACTTAGGTATAGACTTGGAGAAAGATGATCCTTTTACAATTGTACGATCCTGTCTCATCGCATCTTTAAGGCTTGTAACAGCAGTTTTAATGTTTTTTGCTTTATGAGCTTTTACACCTTTATTGTAGACGGTTTTAAACTTCTTGATTTTACCGACAATACCCTTGGCTTTTTTCATTACAGTTTTATTGCCACGACCATTGACGATGGTGTTGAATTCGGCAATAGACTTGTCAAGACTTCCATCTTTGTACAGGCTATAACCTTTGTTCAAGTCTTTTGTGCTTGTAACTTTTCTCTTTTTGGCTTCTTCTGCAAGCCTTCTCTGTCTCTCAGCCTCTGCCTTGCGTTTTCTTTCTGCTTCCAGTTTTTGTTTCTTTTCTTTTGCTTTTCTTGCTTTTTCCAGCTTGTCCTTGCGCTTACGCTCTGCTTCAAGTTTCTTGCGTTTAGCTGCTTCTCTTTTCTTTTCAGCAGCTAATTTCGCAGCAGCAGCTTTTCTCTCTGCTTCTTTCTTACGGGCAAGCTCTTTCTTTTCAGCAGCCAATTTTGCAGCGGCAGCTTTTCTCTCCTGCTCGTTTTGCAGTGCGGCAGCCTGTTTTTCTTTAACTGCGATGTCTTTGTATCTGGAAGCTTCTACATTAGTAGGCTGTTTTTTCAGAACAGATGCGAAAACGCCAATGGCTTTATCATATTTTTTACCATCCAGCAGAGTTTTACCTTTTTCTACATCAGCAGTGTAGCGCGTGTCTTCCACCTTTTTAATCAGAGCTTGTGCCTCTGCAAAATACACACTTTCTTTACCGACTGCACTCAGGCGAATTAATGCGCTGTCTGCATTGTTTTGATTTGCAAACTTGCTGCCTTCTTCATAGGACTTTTTGTTGGCGACTTCTTTCAAGGCACTGGCTTTAGCCATTTTAGCTTCAGCATTGCCGGAGTCGAGAGCCAGAACTTCATTATAGTTGTCAACTGCCTTACTGAAAGACTTGTTGCCAACCAGAACCTTACCCTGCTCTAACAAACCTTTTATTTTTTCTTCGGTTTGTTTTTGCGGGTCAACCTTAGCAACGGGAGTGGCAGCTGGTTCGGGAGTTTTTTCGACCACTTTTACTTTTTCAACAGGTGCCTTGGCAACTGTTGAATTTGAGGCATCGTTTTGATACTGCTGGAAAAGAATGAGAGCTGCGACAACAATCACCACACCAATGATACCAACAACCAGTCCGCCACCACCAGCAGGTTTTTCAATATCTTCGTAGGCGGCACGATGAGCAGACAGAGGCTCAAGGCGTTTCGCAGGTGCCTCTTTTACAGTCTCGGGCTTGACTTCCGCTTTGGGCTCTGCTTTGACAATCACCTTTTCCGGCTCGGGTTGCACAGGCTCCGGTGCTACTGGCTCAGGTTCTGTTGTCGCCTTTGGCATAATAACTTCTGCTGCCGGAGCAGATTGATCTGTGACAGCAGCAGCCTTGTCCAGCTCTGCCTCGTCAACAAATTCAAATGCAGTTTTTCCGGCCTTGATTTGATCGCCGTTTTTCAGAACTACTTCATCAATTTTTTCGCCATTTATCCTAGTGCCGTTTCCACTTTGAAGATCGACAATTATGTATTCGTCCAATCTTCTGCGAATACGAAAATGCTTTCGTGATATTGCCTTATCGGTGACAACAAAGTCATTTTCCACACCACGCCCAACGTAGATCTCGTTATACTCGATTTTGTATTCTTTATCTTTACTCTCACCCTCAGTAACAATCAGTTTGGCAGAAGCCTTTCCAGACATGCCACTAATCTCTTCGTCTGGAAGGATTACTGTTTTTTCTTCGACGATTATCGAAGAAGCGGTATTTTCAGGCTCTTCAAACATTTGGTGAACTTTGTTTAGTTTTTCTTTTTCGCTGCCTGACAATTCACCACTGGAAACAAGTGGCTGTCCATCACTCACTGGTGGAACTGGAGGATCAGAGGCTTTGGGAGGCATCTTGTATTCGGTTTGCTTTGCTTCTTCCGGTTTGACTTCTATTTCTTCCAGCAATTCCGGTTCAACAATTACATCAGCATCTTCTTCTTCCGTTTGTATCTTTTCGTTTAATTTTTTTAGAACTTCAGTATCTACAACAGTGTGTTCTTCCAGAAATTCATCATCATCGTCAAAAAATCCAGCACCCTGATCTTTTCTTGATTTATCATCTGTCATCGTTCACCTCGTAATGCTTTTAAATGAACCAGTCCCCTAATAAGTAAACATTTATTCATCTGCATGTATGTAATTCTATAATATTCAACGTTTGTAGTCGAACTAACCATATAAAAAGTTGCAACAGTTTGTCAATTCTTTTTATTTAATCATCACAGGTGGTTATAAAACAGACTCGCTGTGAATCTTTCAGCTATTTGACAACAGATCATTCTTTTGGTAGAAATAGAATATATGCAGTAAAGAAATATACGAGATACCTAATGCAGTAGCAGTACTTGTCCCTTCCGAATTTATTGGAGTTTGCAGTGAAGTTCAAGCTATGTGTGTGTGTATGTATGTTTGTTATAAAACTCGCAAAAATTAGACATTGTGGTAGAGGTTGCTGTATATGAAACACCATTACCCAGTGCTGTACATTCACCCATATGGCCACCTCAATGATTTCATTATTCCTGCCGGTGCAATTTCTGTAGTAAATTCATTTGATACAAAATGCCTGGGCCTATATTCATTCGAGGTCAAAAAATCCCATTTGGAAAATGCTAAAATTGTTATTATGGATTTTCACTGGGCACTTGGTTATGTTGGGCTGTATCATATCTCCAAATTGATTTCGAGAAAATATCCTCATATTAAAATCATAATAGGTGGTATCTCAGCTTCCGTGTGGAACAAGCACCTTTTTTCAAGATTACCAATAGATTATTTAATTCAAGGCGATGCTGAGGTTTCCACAAAGCTACTTGTCGACTACCTTTTAGATGATAAAGAGCCACCCGAAATACCAAATGTATGGTCAAGAAATGGCAAGCAACCGAAGATCAAGAGGTTGAATCGTAAAACTTTCAGCGATCTGGATACGCTGTCATGCGACTGGTTTCCATCATACAAAATTTCTTCCCAAGTCGACGTAAAACCCTTCACAACATCAGCGCATATAATTGTCAGCAGAGGTTGTGTAAACAACTGTAAAACATGTTACGGATCTTATAAAGGATCTTTTGGTGACGGCATCCTGTACCACACAGCAAGTTCAATTACTAAAGCAATATATAAAGCAAAGGCATCCGGGCATAAATCAATCCGCTTCTTTATGGGTTTAACTCCAGAAAAGATAATCGCAGAGTTTCTTTCAAAAGTAGCTTTAAGTCCAATCAGCTTTAAAAAGGGGCTTGGCATTTATACCTGCACTCCGTTCTCAAGTGAAACAATGTCTTTACTAAGAAAAGCCTTTCCTGAAACTCAGATAGCAATTTCAATGCTTTGGCCATCTGAACGTGAAGGAATTGGATTTAACAATGACAATATCGAAAAACATGAAGATGAATGTGCCCGAATGTCACTCGATAGCAACAATTTCTTATCTGTAGAATATTGGTATTGCGAACATGGAACAGATGAAAGAATAGCGCAAGCACTTTCGAAATACCCCGGTAGCAATGCAAAAGCTAAAAATGGTTATGTATGGAACCTCGCCAGAGCAGAATCACATGATGATGACACTATTGATTCTAAAACAAATGCTAGAAAAGGATCAATTCAGAACCAACAACTGGAAGACTCCATTTATATTTCATTTATGTCTGTAAGTTATCATCTGGCCAGATCATTGTCTCAACCCTTGAGAGAGCTTCTGGATGTTTTTCAATCGCTTGATGATTTAAAAGATGATCCTGAAAACGTGGCACCTCCTGAAGATATACGATCCGTATTTTGGGATGAGGTAATGCATAACTGGAGAAGATTTGGTTTCCCATTGCTTCCAGAACTTGACTTTTCTTTGTACGCAGCGGAGATATATCGCAATCGTAATGGTTCAGCCTGTAAAATAATACAACCTGTTCCTGCCAATATCAAAATGGTAGAAACTGAAGTCTGCAGCAGACTGGAACTAAAATATGACCACCGCAGTCCTATGTTAACTGCTCAAATTTCAAAATTACCTGAAAACTGCAATATCATCCTTATTGTACCTTCTACCAAAGGGATGCAGGATAAGTGTCGTGAGTATTTTCTTAGTCAGCCATGCATGGCTGTTACATCAACCGATTTCCCCAAATCCGGCAAATTGACTCTCAGGTTTGTGGCTGGAAAAATCATGCCTTCCTTTGTTGCAGACAAAGAAAAGCCGACTGCTTAAAATCGCAATCGGCTTTGAACAATTGAATTATAATCTACCCAAACTTACGAACAACTTCGGGCTTCTTTTTGTTTCTGGCAGTTGCCTCCTCGAAGCCTTTGTCTTTGATTTCCATGGCTCCCATGACAAAATTCATATATCGTTGAATGGCAGGATAATCATCATGCTGATCATCAAATTCCACACCTGCAAGCATTCTTCCACCACTCATATCAACACGCTTTACTGTGCAGTCGATATCGTTAACAGCTACACCATTGGGTAAGAAGAAACTTAAGGAGATATCAGAATTGATCGGCATTTTAGAGGACAGTTTTAAAAGTGCACCCGTTGCAGAAAGATTGATAATGAATTCTCTTTCAGGATCGCCATTGGCTCTGTCAAACGGAATACCAACCTGAATTCTTGAAGATGAACGCAAAGGCGTTTCTTCCAGTGCATCAGGACTCTGGAAAATTGTAAGATAGAATGGAGGGCCCAAAAAGCGCATTACTTTTGATTTAAACGAAAACACAGTTCGGTTATGAATAAAATACACATTGACCAGATTGGTTTCGTTGTACTTGATCGGCATTCCATCAATTCTTGGAGTAGATAGAATCAGGTATTGTCCATGCTGGTATCCCAGTAGCATACTCTGCATAGGTTTAACCTTGTTGAACCCAACACGTGTATCAATGTACATCGTCATCCCATGTTCCAAAGGAACACTTTCAAACGGGTCATCCTTTTTGGGTCGGTTTCTATTTCGGCTGATTTCGAGTAATTGGCTGATTTCCACGCCGGTTTTGATTCTGCTCACAATAACCTCCTAAGAGAACACACAAAATATATTATATAATAAAATTGTCAGAAAAAATAAAAAACAATCAGTTACTCAACAAATATATATCGGCATATTATCAGGAATGTTTTGCCTAGTTTAGTCTTTTTTTGCAATATTTTGCATTGTGTCGTATTTTCAGTCTTCTTTTTATTGCTTTACTTCTATTATCTCTCTTTTATTTCATATTACTCCATGTCAATTTTTTGTCAAGAGGCCAGAAAAATATCATTTTTTCCATACCGCCCCTGATTTCTTAAAAATGTGTGTGCTTTGAATTTGGCAAAATATCCGCAATAATCCCATGCTATTTCTGGAAAAACATGGAGGAAATACATTTTATGGAGAGCATGAAAGAATAACTTTTAGCAATTTGTTATTGAAGACCTTAATCAACATCACTCTCGGTCAGACTTTCAACCGCTTTATATAATATGGATTTGGCTTCATTTAATTCCATCATTTTACTATTGGCCCAGCGTTTTGCTTTATCAGACTCGTTTTGATATTTGTCAGGGTGGTACAGCGTGCTTCTCAGCCTGTAAAATTTATTTATGTCATGCATGGAAATCTTACTGTTAAGCATATCATCCGGTGATATCCCAAGCATCTTCAGCGACCATTTAATACTTCCCCTTTGTGTAGGAAGGTCGCCCTCTTCTTCCTCGTCTTCAAGCAATCCGTTATAATCAGGCAATCCATCTGGTTCGACTTCGTCAAATCCAAACGGATTCTCATCCCGGTACTCAAGCTCCAAATCTAAATCAGGTTCCGTGGTGTATAGTTCCTGTACGGTTCCTTCAAATGCTTCCACCAGACTTTGTCGACGGTCAAGCTCCAGATTTCGGACATGTTTGCGATAGGCAACAACTATTGATTGTACAATGATTAAGATACAACCAAAAACAATCATTGAAACAGCAATGATATTCATTGGTGCAAACAAGTTATCGTTCTTTTGTACCAATATTGAGTAAGCCAAGATAGCTAAAGCTGATGCAACTATTATAATAGGAACGGCTTTTATTACTTTTGCACTGCTTCCAGCCATATTTTAGAAACTCCTGTTAAGTCGTATAACTTAAAACATATGATTTTCGTAACAATTTCATTACCATTTAAGTCTAATTACCATACTGGACTATTTTACGGCAACAGAATACTGTAAATGCTACCAATAATAGACCACGTTAGATTATATTTTTCTTTGTCCGCTAACATTGCGATTCTACCATTAGACATCTCTAAAATCAATTAATTTGAGACTTGCCGCCCAATGCCTATTATCTAATAAACCAAGTGGTTTCAAAATCTTGACTTGACTTATATTACAAATGTATTAACGTTAACTCAGACATTAAATTCACTAATTTTGGGGAAAACTTTCTGGTAGGAAGCTCGTCGTTTTTAATAATTGCAGTTTTTATTGTTTTTATGCGCCACCTTAACGCCCCTAGGTGGCTCATAGCTAATAAGCAAATAATAACTATGCTTTTGAAAATTTATGTTCGGGATTTCAAACACTAAGCCACGAGGAATACAATGGATCACCTTAAACCAACGATTTTAACAATATTTGCCTTTCTTGCATTCGGTTCTTCTGCCTTTGCTGAAACATTAACATTAGATGAAGCAATCCAAATTGCGACCCAAAACAACCAGAGCCTCCAAGCAGCTGAATATGATGCTGATATATGGAACAATGAAAGAAAGAGTATGAGAGGTCATTTCCTGCCCGTCCTTAGAGCCGAAGTCAATGCAATGATATGGGATTCTGGTAACAGGTTCGCTTTTGACATGAGTGGCATGGAACAGGCAATGGCGCAGATGACTGGTGGTTCGGTAACTCTGCCACCGATGGAAGTACAGGTAAGAGATCAATTTGTCGTTGGCACAACAATTATGGCAATACAGCCTTTAACACAGATTTTTAAAATCTATCACGGCTACAAGGCCAATGACAACATGTTTAAAGCAAGCCAAAGTGGTTCCGATAAAATTCGCCACCAGTTGGAAAACGACCTTACCAGCGCATTCTTTTCACACCTTGGAGCTCTTCAAATGCTTCAATCGGCAGAAGCAGCACTTAAACAGGTGGAAGCTTTTGAACAGCTTACCAAGGATTACCTTAAAGCAGAACTTGCCGAGAAAGAAGATTTGTTAAAGGTGGAAGTTCAAAAAGCGGAAATACTTAAGGCTATCTTTCAGGCAAAAAAAGGAATTCGCCTAACCGCATCCATGATAAATATGTACATGGGTCGC
>Ga0070729_10002678_pt1 | contig 22362 bp, 15 predicted proteins | sample tdDd472_FD_66725 | JGI IMG/M metagenome (GOLD analysis project Ga0070729, IMG submission 66725) | Marine sediment microbial communities from the Atlantic coast under amendment with organic carbon and nitrate - tdDd47.2 | ecosystem: Environmental > Aquatic > Marine > Coastal > Sediment | place... | reverse complement strand
TTAGCTCCTTGGACCAAATTATTTATTCTTCATTACTTAATTTATTTTTCAGCCTCGTAAAAAATTAGCTTTCAGGGCCTTTTGTCCGAACTTATGGATAACCAAAAAAAAAATATCTAAAAACCTCCAGTGGGCATTTTATAGTCTGGTTTTTTTTTCTCAACTTTGTATTCCCTCTCAAAAGAAGCTACACTATCTAGCAATTGTCTTACAGGATTTTCAACAAAACTTCTACGTTGCCCTGTTTGTTTTTGAGATTAGACCTAACTTACTGATACTCTTGCGATTCCCTTTATAGGGCTTTTAACTAATTCTGTTAGTTTGACAGTATAATTTGTCTGGAGAATGTTAAAGAATCATGCTACAGTATGGGACAGCTGTCTGCAAACTATTCGCAGGAGCGTGAATTTGCAGAGTTTTAGAACCTGGTTCGAACCCATTAAACCCGTGCGTTTAGAAAATAATGCCTTGACCATCCAAGTACCGAACAAATTCTTCTATGAATGGTTGGAGGAGCACTACGTAGCCCTACTCAAAACGACGATTCGTCATGAGTTGGGTGACAAGGGTAGATTGGAGTATCAAATCTTAATGAGTAATGGTCGTAAGAAGGCTAAGAAGGAGGTCTTACAAAACAAAGAATCTTATTCACCAGGAATGATTGACATTCAAAATGTCAAGAATCCTTTCGTTATTCCAGGAATTAAGAAACTCAAGGTCGATCCTAAACTCAATCCTACTTATACCTTTGATACCTTAATAGAAGGCGATTGTAATCGCTTGGCTCGCTCAGCGGGTTTGGCCATTGCCAAAAAGCCGGGTACTACCTCTTTCAATCCATTGGTTATTTTTGGAGATGTCGGCCTAGGTAAAACACACCTGGCGCAAGCGGTTGGCAATGAGGTCATGACTAAGTTTCCGGACAAGTCGGTGCTTTATGTTTCTTCCGAGGAGTTTACCAATCAGATCATTCAGTCCATTAAGAATAATGCGGTCAATGATTTTGTCAATTTCTATCAGCTAATAGATGTGTTGATTGTAGATGACATTCAATTTTTGGCCAACAAACAAAAAACCCAGGAGATTTTCTTCCACATCTTTAATCAGATCCATCAAAGTGGCCGACAGATTATTCTGACTTCGGATCGCCCACCTAAAGACTTGGACGGAATGGAAGAGCGTTTGATCTCTCGCTTCAAGTGGGGACTTTCTGCTGATCTTCAGATTCCTGACCTGGAAACGCGGATGGCGATTCTCGAATCGAAGATGAACAGAGAAGGTGTTGAAATCCCGGCTGATGTCCTGGAATTTATTTGTTACAATATCAAGAATAATATTCGGGAATTGGAGGGAGTACTAGTGTCCCTCATCGCACAATCTTCTTTGAATCGTCGGGAAATCGACATGGGATTAGCCAAAGAGGTGATCAAAAATTTTGTGACCCAACTGAATAAAGAAATCACGGTAGAGTTTATACAGAGTTTGGTCGCCGACCATTTTGAGGTGGGCGTAGATAAGCTTCAGGGTAAGACGAGAAAGCGCCAGGTGGTGATTGCTCGACAGCTTTCTATGTACCTGGCCAAAAACCTAACGGATAAATCCTTAAAAGCCATTGGAGAGACTTTTGGCGGCAGAGATCACAGTACAGTGATTTACTCCTGTAAGACCGTACAGGACCTTATGGAGACTGACCTAATCCTAAAAGACACCGTATCGGAACTAGAGAAGAAGATTCGTTTAAGCTTAAATGATAAATAAGCCCCCAGACAATTCCAAAAAAGACATACCATCCACGATAATTCGCCCCGATCTTTTCATGAGATCGGGGCGAACTTATAGATAGGCCCCTCCCACCCGTGATTTTTCATGTAGACTGTTTCCGTACTTTGAAGCCTTGTTTTATGGCTCGAAGATTCGGGAAAATCGGAAATGGGAAATCGGAAATGGGAACGCAAGCCATGAAAAAGCCTATTCCGCCTTAACATGAAACGGCTGCTCTTCTACTGCTTACCTAGCTAAAGTCTGATCCATCTTTAATTGTCTCTATTTTTCGGGAGCTATTTTTACTATTTTTCAGCCTTCTCCTTGTTTGGATTGTAGTCGAGAAAAAAAATCAAAATTTATGGGAACTTTATCCCCCTGATTATCATTGAAATAAGCGCGAAGGGAAATTAAATTGAAAAAATAGTGCGTCCTTTTTTTGGGAATTAAGAACCACTTATTACCTTTGCAATCGCTCAAGAAAAAAGGGGTTAACGAACCACTAGAGCGAATCAGACAATACCCGGTGAAGTGGGTGAGTGGCTGAAACCACCGGTTTGCTAAACCGACGTACTCTCAACGGGGTACCGCGGGTTCGAATCCCGCCTTCACCGCTACTTTAGCGACCAAAATTTTCTGCTTTCATCAGCTGAAAATTTTGATGGTTATTGTACCATAATTGTTTACGGGGTGTGGCGCAGTCCGGTTAGCGCACCTGCTTTGGGAGCAGGGGGCCGCAGGTTCGAATCCTGCCACCCCGACCAAGATTTAAAAGGTCATTTTGCATTGCAAAATGGCCTTTTTGTATTTCTGAAATGAGCTGAGTTTACTCCTGCGAAAGCAAGAAATACTAAAAGGCTAAGCTGTAAGCTGACCTTTTGAGGCTTGAGGCCTCCCCCCATCTACAGGATCAATGACATTCATCCTGCCACCCCAACTGAAGTTTAAAATGTGGTTTGGAGAGAGCGAGGCTTAGACTTCAGAAGTTTCGTAAGGAAATGACTGGGAAAACTTCTGAAGTCTTGCTTAGCGGGTCGCAGTGCCTCTTGGCAGTCCCGATGAAGTGTAGCAATATCGGGATAACTCCTACGGACAATTTTTTCTTAGCCGTACGCGCGCTTGAGTCGCAGTGCCTCTTGGCAGCACACATAACTCCTACCCTTACTTACCACTTTTACATTGATTATCAACAAATTACAACGAAAAACTTGTAGATAACTATACATTTACGTGCTCTTATTTATTGATTTCAGGCTTTATAATAAGGCTTAGTGCTTGCTTTCTCTCGTTTTTGGGGGGTCATTTGAGGCTACATCTCATAAGCCATTACGCCTCTTTTGCTATTGCGGTAGGCCCGGTAATAGTCTTCGCTCATCATCTCGCCATAGCCAAACGCGGCCAAACGACCTAGTCCCAAACCGGGCATTAAATTCAAGTTGCATTGTATCAATACATCGAAACTGATCAATTGCAGTCCGTTTTTCCAGTGTACTTTCTTTTGGTTATCAATATGCAATACTTCGCCAATGGCCCGCTTGGGTTCGGGCAATTGCAGGGCACCCGCCAAACATCGGAGGTGCCCGGTCAGTGCCTGGTTCAAGACCGTTCGGCGAATATCCTCATCCTTAGTGGTCTTCCAAAGTTGATAATTATCTTTGTTCAAGGCTAGCCAGCCGGAGAGGCCGTAGCGCTGGGGTTGGGTTTGCCAGTTGATTTCTATCTGCTGGGAACCTATTCCTTTATCGCGCAATTCGTATTCTCGCCCTGCTATACTCAATTGATTTGATAATCGTGGCCACAATACCTGATTAATGGCATCGCTGCCCTCATTCATACCGATGATCGTCGCTTTTCCTCTCCTCACGCCGTATTGGACGAGGGGATATCCCCAATGAAAATGATCTTTTCCTTGGCTGTTGTCATGATTATGAAAAAGGTGATACTCTCTGCCTAGCAGTTCTACTATACTGCCTCGGAAGGCAGGAATATTGCCCGGATGGAGGGGGATATTGAGAGTGAGGGTGGTGAGTTGCATGGTGCTAGGATTTTGTGATTTTTTCAATAGGGTCCACTATCTCTGATCCTTGTTTTCGGTTGCCATCATATCTTACGGTTACAGACACCCAATCGCCTTCATCAAACCTGTTGAGTAACTTACTTCGTTTGTTATTAAGTTGTAAATCTGATCCAACGAAAAATACTACGCCTTTCCTTGGCTTGTTCTTTTCAATGTCTTTTTCGGTGGCAGGAATTATTTTACCATAGAGTTTGGTTGTCTGTGTAGCTGATGGCGGTTCGTTCCGAATATACTCCTTAGGAATTACGACATCTTCATTCTCAGGTTCCATTTCAGGCTCAACATGGAGTTGAATAAGAAGTATGATAGCTCAACAAGTCGCAGTGCCTACTGGCAGCTCACATAACGGTCCGCGGAGGCAACGTGCCACCACGTTTCTTTACAAGTTAGGCCTTTCTATTCTAATTCGCCACTTGCTTATTCAGTTCAACTTCTATATTTAATCCGATGGTGGCATGATCGCTCTCCGCTGTGTTGGGTGCTGTCTTTTTCTTTTACTTCTACCTTTATCTCTGATAATTTTACAGGTTAGCCTTATTCTCTATATTTATATCGAAATACAATTCTTTCATTTCAATCTCAATATTTAACGATTGAATACTGATCATTTCATCTAATCCTTCATATCTAGAGATTCGCCACAAATCATTTCTTTCTTTTTTGTAATATACTTCAACTACATATCTATTTTGCTCTATTAAAACATATTCTTGCAAGGAAGGTATTTGTCTATAAAAGTAAAACTTATCACCCCGATCATACTCACTTGTTGATTTTGAGAGGACTTCAACAATTAGTATTGGATTGGTAACAGCATCTTTACTTTCTCTGGATTTCTCAAAATCCCCACATATTACCATTGTATCAGGATAAACATACTTATTTTCTTTCTCTATATACAATTTTGCATCATTTGTTATTGGCTTACAATTTGATCCCTTTTTTTTCAATCCATTTCTCAACTCTGAATAAACATTCCCTATCAATAAAGCATGTTCAAGTGAACCTCCTGCTAAGGCATATATCATTCCATCATGATATTCATGTCTTTCACCCGTTTCATTTTCGTAACGTATATATTCTTCAACTGTTAACCTTGACAATTTATGAGTTTTCATTGCTTTTGCTTTTTTCATACAAGATACCTATTCTATCATTGAATTTCAATTTAAACTTTAATACTCTAGCTGTAAGTACTTTACAAAAAGTAAAAATCCAACTTTTCGTAACAAAATTGTTAAACCCCATTTGGGTATTCGCTGAATTTTCTTTTTGTGAAATACTAAATTCTAACATCAACCTTGTTTCTACCAATTATTATTCTCTCCATCGGATAGCACTCAACTCCTACATTGATGCAAATCAATATCCGAAACACGTACTAGTCGCAGTGCCTTCTGGCAGCACACATAACTCCTACGCCTATGACTCTGCAGAAGAGTTCGTGAGGGATTGTCGCAGTGCCTTCTGGCAGCACACATAACTCCTACACGAAACTTCACCAGGGGAATTGGTGAAGTTAAAGTCGCAGTGCCTTCTGGCAGCACACATAACTCCTACCCTTACTTAGTAATTTTGCATTGATTATCAACAAATTATAACGAAAAACTTGTAGATAACTATACATTTACGTGCCCTTTTTATACGTTTTCAGCTCTTAAGGTAAGGCTTTCTAGAGATGAGTTGCAAATAAATTTAATGCCTGGGCTGTACTTTTTCAGTGTTTGAAAGGGTTTCAAAGACTGCCTTTAAAAACAAGGTGTCGTATAAAGCATTATGTTTTTTCAACCCTAACGGCCTTTCCCAATCTGGAACAATAGATTCCCTTTTAATATCTGGATCCAAGTCACCAGATCAAAGGGCAAATAGAATATAAGTAGCTGAACCTATATGCTCGACACTTTATGGCGGGCTCTTTTTGCGTATGCGCCGCAATTAAGGTATTTGGTTGTTCCTCTCAATTTGAGCCTAATAAACTGGTCAATTCATCACTACTGAATAGGCGACCTTCCTATGGCCAAATTTCTGCACTTCATTACCCTCCGACTTTGTATTCCCTTGGATTTTTTTGATCTTGAAGGTGTCTCAAAAAGCTAAGCTTGGCATTGAGAAGATTATTATTGCTTCGTCAGAGACCACTTATGGCCTCTGTTTTTCAGATGGCAAAACCAACCCTCAGGTGCTTCCTTTGGAGGAAGATTATGCCGTTGACCCCATGGATAGCTACGGATTATCGAAGGTTGTAAATGAGAAAACGGCACACAGCTTTCAGCGACGGTCAGGCTTTGATATTTATGCCCTTCGGATTGGAAATGTGATTGAGCCTCACGAATATGCTGAGCTATTTCCGGATTATTTCAAAAAACCAGAAGTGCGCCGCAGGAATGCCTTCTGTTATATTGATGCACGTGACCTGGGACAGATTGTGAACCTTTGTTTGGAAAAAGACGGCCTTGGGTATCAGGTTTTTAATGCTGGAAACGATCACAACGGTGCGATTATCCCTAGCAAAGAATTAGCGGAACAGTTTTTCCCTGGTGTGCCAATTACACGCGAATTAGAGGAGCATGAAGCATTGTTTTCAAATCGAAAAATACGCGAAGTGCTAGGATTCAGAGAACAACATAACTGGCAGAAATACTTGAAATGGGACTGAGAGGGTGTTTGGGTATTTTCTTAATATGGTGTTAGACAGGCACCAATACCTTCCAGATAATATAGGTTTATCCAACAAGGCCATTTTAAATCAGGCGATCTTTTTTGAAAGTTTCCAACGCTACAGGTGGTGGAATGCTATTGGGATTTAGTTGGTTAGCAGGCTGTAGCCCGGCCGAGATCGAGGAAGAAATATGATGGTGGAACAAGCGGGATTAAATACGGTCAACTTGCAGCGTCAGGTGGCAACTCGAATCATGCCTTTGCGCATGTTTAGATCCATCGACATGAAAAATATCCTGCAAATTGAGGTTTGTATGAAATAAAATAATATTTTGAGCAGGTCTTTACAGAAAATCGAATATTTGGCACTGTGAAAAATAGGAGATATAAAACTCAACCTCCATCCACCTACCTTGGTAGGATGGAATTTTGCCATAGATTTCTGGTTCTCTGACAACTTTTGTGTTTTTGATTCAGCGCCTTAGGTGAAAGTTCTGCTTCCTTTGGTTGCCATCTTTCTACCTAAAACGCCAGCTGGCCGGACGGAATCACAAAATTATCAGAGAAGGATATTTCTTCATTATTAAACCTATCTATCGTGAAAAAATCAAGCCTAGTTCTATTTCCAATTTTGGTACTTGCTGTATTAAGTATGGCCGTGTACCCTGCTCCACCTAAAGCAAAAAGTGTCAAATACTCGAAAAAAGTGGATGCTGTTATTAAAGCCAAATGTTTCGGCTGCCATAATAGTGAAGGTAAAGCCAAAAAAGCAATGGCAAAATTAAAGTGGGACGAGTTAACGGGTTTAGATCAAGCCGAGCAGCTGGAAAAAATGAAAAATATAGTAGGCGTTTTAGAGAAAGGCAGTATGCCTCCAGCTCGAATGGTGGAGAAAAAGCCTGAAATGAAATTAACAGATAAAGAAACCGCTATTCTGAAAAAATGGTCCGCAAAATACTCTAGGAAACTTTCAAAATAATAGTTGTTTGGGCAGGTCTCCATGGAGCGCTTCAAGCTCAGAGTATGTTTAGCTCAACTTGCCTGCCCAGATTACGCTCTGCTATTAGATCTTGGAAAATATTTGTCTAGAAGCACTTCATTGAGTCCTACCTAAACCTACATATAGGTTCGCATCTGAACTAATAGCCTGGCAGCACCGTTCAGGATGCTCTCTTCATTTGGATCAAGTCAATTGAGTACGAACCGAAAAACAAGCCATGAAAAGACTAGCCTTTAAAATGCAACTCAAAAAAGGGCAAAAAGCAGCCTACCAAAAACGACACCAAGAAATATGGCCCTCCTTAAAGGCATTACTCAAAGAAGCGGGTATCAGCGAATACTCCATCTTCCTGGATGAGGGAACCCATACGCTATTCGCTTTCCAAAAGGTTGACGGAGATGCCGGATCACAGGATTTAGCCACTCATCCTATTGTCCAACAATGGTGGGATTTTATGGCTGATATTATGGAGGTGAATGAAGACAACTCTCCCGTTTCTGTTCCTTTAGAGGAAGTTTTCTACTTGGAGTAAAGACTAAGGAATGTGTGAAAAGTAGTTAAATTGCAACTTTTCATCAGAACAAAATCTAAAATCAAACATGAAGAAGTTAATTGTAGCTATTCTATGTCTTTCAGCCTTTACGCTAAATGCACAAGCAAAGCTGAAAGCACTCATCATCGATGGCCAGAATAATCATGTGGCCTGGCCAAAATCTACTATGATGATGAAACAATACCTGGAAGAAACGGGCTTGTTTACCGTAGATATTTATCGAACGCAGTATACTTGGAAGGCCGACGAAGAAAAGGAATATTTAGGGCTGGCTGGGGTGAAGCCAACGGAAAACTTAAAAGATCCGAAGCAAGATCCTGATTTTAAACCCAAATTTAGAAAATACGATGTGGTCATCTCCAATTTTGGATGGAGGGCAGCTGCCTGGCCTGCCAAGACCCAGAAGTCTTTTGAAAAGTTTGTGAAGAAGGGTGGCGGTTTTGTTGCTGTGCATGCAGCGGATAATAGTTTTCCCGAATGGAAAGAATATAATCGTATGATTGGCCTGGGTGGCTGGGGCGATAGAACGGAAAAGGATGGACCTTATGTTTATTATACGAATGATGGAGAACTGGTTCGCGATGATTCAGCGGGCAAAAGTGGCGCGCATGGTAAGAAAAACAGTTTTCCCGTCACTGTCCGAGTAAGTGATCATCCCATCACTAAAGGAATGCCGAAGGTGTGGAAAACAGGGGTTGATGAGTGTTATGCGAAGCTGAGAGGCCCGGCCGAAAACATGACTATCCTGGCAACAGGTAAAGACCAAAGTGATAACGCACCAACTGATCGACATGAACCGGTCTTAATGGTAATAGATTATGGTAAGGGGAAGGTATTCCATACGACCCTGGGACATGATGGAGTCTCTCTCGAGAATGTTGGTTTTATCACCTCATTTACTCGCGGTGCAGAATGGGTGGCCACAGGTAAGGTAACCCAAGCCATACCTAGTGATTTTCCAACAGAAACAGAAGCTAAAAGTAGAGCATTCAAATTGACCAAATAAAATCTAGTAAGGCGTCTGATGTAGCTGGTGTTTTCTATATACTGGCTAGGAACAGACCAACCGCATTAGACGCCTATATAAATCCGTGCTAAGTAATAATTGACCTATCATGACCGCTTTATGCGTAGAAAAGACATGAATAAAAAGGCTTCTTATTGTATGGGTCTATTGATAGGCCTTGTTGTATGGTACAATTGGGCGCTATGGGGCAGACTAAGTTATAACCCAGTTTTATCTAATGAAGCCCTTATAGCACTTATTGAAAGTTAGTTTCCTGAGGCAGATGCACCATCCTTGTTCGAGGCTTGGCAAGAGGCTTCCATGGTTTATCCGACCACGACAGCTTTTCATTGGGGCGAGGTAGATTTTAAATGGTATATCGAAGGTTGTAAAAGTAGACCGGGCCCTGCGCAAAATAAGACCGGTTTTCATGATGTAAATCGGTTTATCACCCTAGCCCCGCATCCCCAATCAGGTTTTCAATCTATTCCCGATTATGTACAAATGACATTGGCAGATAGTACCACTAGCTTGAAAACACCATTGGAGGTAGCGCAAAAATTATCTCAGCACGCCGATAAAGCATTGGTTTATTAGCGAGCTATTGAAAGGACAAACCTCCAATAGATGCGTACCTTTTTTGACCTTAAATGGGTGCCGCCAGTACTCTTCCTCCTCTCTACCATCAGTGGTTTTGCACAGCTTAGGCTAGTAGATTATCATGCAGCAACGGGGAAGTGGACAAATACTCGCCCAATAGATTCCGCCCAAGGCATTTTTGTAGATGAAATGGGACAAAGTGATTCTCGCTCTTCTTACCCCAATATTTTATGATCAAGACTTAAGCCCTCCCTTTCTTTTTCAATTTCCGGTCAAATCGCTCAGTGGTTATTCGAACTAGGTTGGTCACGGCATGAAAGAAATCCAAATTGATAAACTCAAAATCATCCGTCGGTTTGTGATAGCCAGGATGATCCTCTACACCAAAGTATAAGTATGGAATTTTTCGTGCTAGAAACATGCCATGATCGCTGGACATAGTCCAATTATCAGCCCCTTTATAGTCCGGTCCTTCGTGCTTCTGAGTAATGATCAGGTCGCTCTTTTTGATCACCTTCTTTAAAGGACGAGCTAGCTGGGGAAAGTCATAGACGCCACAGATATTAATGGTGTTGTCATTGTTTCGTCCCACCATATCCATATTAATATTTAGTAGCAATTGTTCGCGGGGAACTGGCGGATCTTCCACGAAGCGATCCGCTCCTTTAAGTCCCAATTCTTCTGCATCAAAAAAGGCAAATATGATCGAGTGGCGAGGAGGATTTTTCTTAAAATGGTGATAGAGGGACAAGAGTGCAGTGGTGCCAGATGCGTTATCATCGGCCCCATTGTAAATTTGTTCTTTGCGAATGCCCAGATGGTCATAATGTGCGGACAGGACAATATATTGATCTGGAAATTTTTTTCCCTGGATTGCCGCCACCACATTGTAGCCCTTGTGTTGATTCTTCAAGCGGTCCAGAAAACCAAAGGTATCCACTAAGGTATTATAGGCAGGTGCAGCACCTTCCAGCTGAGTCAACAAATAGGCTCGGGCTTTTTCATTTGCGCCGGTGGCTCTTCCGGCATATTCGTCGGAAGATAGGATACGTAAATCTTCCGTTAATTGTGCTTTGTCTATTTGGGCCCAAAGGCCAGGTGACAGGACAAAACATAGGAAGAAAAATAAAGTGGTAAACAAACGGTAGGACATATTCATTTTTATTTATGAAGTTGTATTAACATAGAGGCTTGAAACAACTTCTAGACTAATCGTTAAAGCAGCTCATAGTGATCAGGCAAATGAGCTAAATTATCAAGTACTAGAATACTAAAATTTGCCTTGATGGAAGGGCAAATTAATGCTTTTATGAAAAAATAGATGGTAATCCGTATGTTTAAGGCTTTTATCAATAAAAAGTTTTCAGCTGCTAAAACCTCAACAAGAGAAATTACCAGAATTTGAAGAACGGCTAAGTACTCTGTAAAATAAATATCTACGCGTTTTGGCCGTGTCTTTTTACAAAGTACTAAGTATCTAATTCAATGAAGAAACAATTTGGAAAATTTATCATACGGCTCTTGGGTTGGAAAATCAACCCCAACTTACCGGAAGAGTTATTTGAGAAATGTGTCGTTATTGCTGCTCCTCATACTTCCAACTGGGACTACCCACTCACCATCTATTCTATGGTAGCATTGGGGGTAAATTTGCGGTATACGATCAAGGATCAATGGATAAAATCGCCGGTGGGCTGGTTCTTTCGCATGATGGGAGGAATCGGGGTAGATCGTAGCCCTAAAGGCAAGGATGAAAATCGTTTGAGCCTAGTCGATGCCATGGTCAATCTTTTTCAGGAACATGATCGACTCAGCGTAATGGTGCAAGCCGAAGGTACACGTTCTTTGAGAACGCAATGGAAAACAGGCTTCTATTATATTGCCCTCAAGGCCAAGGTGCCGATTGCCTTAGGTTATTTGGATTTTGCAAAAAAAGAAAGTGGCATTGGCAAAGTCATTTATCCATCTGGAGATCTGGAAAAGGATATGCTGGAGATTATGGAATTCTACAAAGATATTGCACCCAAATTTCCAGAAAAGTTTGCCCTGGATGAAAGGTTTTATCCCGCTAAAACTTAGAGCATGTTGTAATCCTATCAATGAGCTTCCCAGTAATCTCCTGTAAAATGCAACAGAAAGGGGGAAAGTGGAAAGTGGAAATCAGAAGGGGGAAGGGGGAAAGCGGAAAACTAGCCAAGCCCAGCCGAGATTCCGCCTTCACATGAGACTGCTGTGAGCTTCCAATCAAGAAAAATACTGGTAAAAGCACGCAACATCAGCTGGGGTACAATCTATTCTCAAAGGTGGTGAAGCGGCGAAGTAGTGAAGTGGAGGTGTTCACCACTTCACCACTTCGCCTCTTCACCTCTTCGCATTTCCTATGTCCCAATAATGTCAAAAAAATAAATAAAGGGAGTGGATTTAGGATAGGCTGAAAATTTTCCTTTCCTTTGTGGTACTGTTGGAACAAAAATATTACCAATGGTGTTAAAGTATGATAACAAAGGAGCTCATCATAGAAACAGCTACCCATTTATTTATCGCCAATGGCGTGAAAGTCATTACCATTGATCGGATAGTTAAAGAGCTACATACTTCTAAGCGAACGATTTATAATCACTTCGAAGATAAGATTACCCTACTACGAGCTTGTTTAGACGTATATCACGCTGAGGTTAAGGCAGAAAATGAAGCCATCATCAAATCGGCAGATAATGTCATTGAGGCGATGGGTTACTTGCACCAAAAGATTGTTCGTCGCAGTTACCGAGTCAATCCCAACTTCTTTAGCGACATCCTTCACTATTATCCTGGTCTGTTGAATGAATCTTATCAGAACAACGGAAATTTTGCCCATGTTCAGCTCATTGAGCTAGCTACCTGGGGATTAAAAGAGGGGATATTTGTGGAAGACATGGATATCGAAGTGGTAGGAAAAACTGTGAGTGCCATGCTCAAGTTATTGAAAGACAATGATCAATTTCCCGTTACTGAATTCAGTAAAGAGAGATTGACTTTCGGCATTCTCGTTCCTTACCTCCGTGGATTGTGCACCCCCAAGGGGATCGAATTACTGCAAATTCAAGAAGAACTATTTCGGGTATCTATTTAAAATAGGCATAAATGAATCTTAATTCCAGTCTTCAAAAAACACCGATCGCCGTCATTGGCTTGTCAGCCATTTTTGCGGACGCCCGGAACGTGGAAGAGTTTTGGACTAATATCATCCAATCTAAGGATAGCATCAAAGATGTACCAGCCAACCGTTGGTTGATCGAGGACTATTACGATCCAGACATGTTTGCACCAGATAAAACGTACTGCAAACGCGGCGGATTTCTACCGGAAGTAGATTTCAACCCTCTAGAATTTGGTTTACCTCCTAATATTCTTGAAGTAACAGATGCTTCACAGTTACTAGGTTTGATAGCAGCGCGTGATGCCTTAGCTGATGCCGGTTACGGCAAAGATTCTAGCAAATTCACAGCAGCAGTCAAAGAAAAAACCGGTGTTCTCTTAGGTGTAGGCGGTGGGCAGAAGCTCATCACGCCTTTGATCGCCCGATTGCAATATCCGATTTGGGAAAGAGCGCTACGGGCTAGCGGTGTAGCGGAGGAAGATATTCCGATGATCGTGGACAAGATGAAGAAAGCCTACGTGAGTTGGAATGAAAATGCATTTCCCGGTTTATTGGGTAATGTTATTTCTGGTCGAATTACCAACCGATTTGATCTCGGTGGTATCAATTCTGTTGTGGACGCCGCTTGTGCTGCCGCACTTAGTGCGATCAAGATGTCGCTGAGTGAATTGGTAGAAGGTCGCTGTGATATGATGTTAACGGGAGGTGTCGATACCGACAATTCTCCTTTTATGTATATGTCTTTTAGTAAGACTCCTGCTTTTTCTAAGTCAGGTAATATTAGCCCTTTCGCCGATGCGGCCGATGGGATGTTGATTGGTGAGGGCATTGGCATGTTGGTCCTCAAAAGACTGGCAGATGCTGAGCGAGATGGCGATGAAGTATATGCCGTTATCAAAGGAGTAGGTACTTCTAGTGATGGACGCTTCAAATCTGTCTATGCGCCTCGCCCTTCTGGGCAAGCGATGGCCATGCGTCGCGCTTATGAAGACGCAGGATATGGTGCAGATACGGTGGGCTTGATCGAAGGCCACGGTACAGGTACGGGAGCGGGTGATCCTACTGAATTGACTTCCATGCAAATGGTTTTTGGGGCAGATAATTCTAAGAAACAACATATTGCATTGGGGTCAGTCAAATCGCAGATTGGCCATACCAAGGCTGCAGCTGGTTCGGCGGGTATCATTAAGATGGTCTTGGCCCTACACCATAAAGTGCTTCCTCCAACCATCAATGTAGATAAGCCGAACAGCAAATTCGATATAGCATCTTCTGCCTTGTACCTCAATACGGAGGCTCGGCCATGGATGCGAAATGGTCACCCTAGACGCGCCGGTGTTAGTGCCTTCGGTTTTGGAGGTATCAATGTGCACATTACTTTAGAAGAATACGAAAAAAATAAAGCTGCGGCCTATCGGTTGCACGAACCTTATAAGATGATCTTATTGCAAGCTGCCAGTCCTACAGCACTACAGCAGTCTTGCCAGGCCGTCATCGAACAATTACAAGCCAAGGATAGTGAGCTCGCCTTCAGCCAATTAGTTGAGGATAGTAAGCAAATTACTTTAAATCCGGCTCATCCGAGACTCGGTTTTGTCATCAGCGATATAGAAGAATGTATCTCCTTTCTGCAGCTTTCAATGCAAAGCCTAAAGGCTAACGCCAACGAATGGAGCCATCCTAAAGGGATTTACTATCGTCCGAATGGCATTGATACAAGTCAAGAGAAAGTGGTGGCTTTATTTGCCGGACAGGGTTCTCAATACGTAGGAATGGGTAAAGAATTGGCCAATGCCTTTCCGGAAGTCAATGCTGCTTTTACCCAGGCGGATCAACTTTACAAAGATAAAGGCGAACAGCCATTATCCGATACCATTTTTCCTATCCCGGTTTTCTCTAATGAAGAAAAAACGGCTCAACAACAGGCTCTAACGCAGACACAATTTGCTCAACCTGCCATTGGGGTTTTGAGTATGGGACAATTTCAAGTCCTTAAGAAGTCAGGATTTGCGCCGCATTTTACCGCAGGACATAGCTTTGGAGAGCTCAGTGCCCTATGGGCTGCCGGTGTTTATGATGACGCTACCTTCCTTGCGTTGGCAAAAGCTAGAGGAACGGCCATGGCCATTGCCAATCCAGCAGCGGACTCAGGTACTATGCTAGCGGTCAAGGCTTCTGAGGAGCAAGTCCGACAGGCTATTGCTAATAGCCCTGACGTATTTGTAGCTAACGTCAACTCTGATGAGCAAATTGTCTTGGGAGGAAGTACAGCAGCCATACAAAATGTAACGGCTTCATTAAAAGCCAAAGGGTTTACACTTGCTCCATTACCGGTTTCAGCAGCATTCCACACGCACTTTGTGGGGCATGCACAACAGCCGTTCTCTCTATTTGTCGAGCAACAGGCCTTTAATTCACCAAAGATCCCGGTTTACTCCAATACCACAGGAGAAAGCTACCCGGATCAAGTAGCGGCCTTGAAGGATATATTGAAGAATCAGATCCTCAAGCCCGTTTTATTCAAGAAACAAATTGAAAATATCCACCAGGCTGGTGGCCGTATTTTTATAGAATTTGGTCCAAAAGGTATTTTGACCAACCTGGTTAAGAAGATATTGAAGGACAAAGCGCATGTGGCCATCGCAGTCAATGCCAATCAACGAAAAGATAGTGACCTACAGTTCCGACAAGCCGTAGTCCAGATGCAAGTTCTGGGTCTTTCGCTAGACAATGTCGATCCTTACAAACGATCATTAGCCCCGCTTCCTCCTGCAACTAAATTAACAGTGAAGCTAAGTGCTAATAATTACGTTTCAGCAGGTACGCAAAAAGCCTATCAAGATGTGCTAGCCGATGGGTTTCAGATTAAAGGAGGGGCTAGCCAAGTGATTGAAAAAGTAGTCGAAAAAGTAGTAACGGTTGAGAAAATTGTTGAAGTGCCCGTTGCCAATGGTCATCACACTCAAATTGAAAATGAAGAAGACATGAATAAAGAAGCCTATCAATTATTACAAAACACCATCGAATTATTCAAAACGAATCAAACTAAATCGTTGGAAATATTCGAGCGTTTCCTTCAGGAGCAAAATCAGCAGTCTCAACAGTTGATAGAATTATTAGCGCAGCAGATAGCAGGAGAGCCTACGCCAAAACGTAGCAACAATGGGAATGGAGTGGAAGTATCTTCGTCTTATAGCAATGGCTCAAGCCAGGCCAGCAAGACTTTAGAATATAGCAATGGCGCTAGCCATAAAATAGCAGAAACAGCAGCGACCACAGTAGTAGCGAAAGAAACACCAGTCGCCAGCCCGCCTGCACCAAGTGGAAATGGATTGGATAGCGAGAAATTAACCAGCATGTTGTTGGCCGTGGTGAGTGAAAAGACGGGTTACCCCGCTGAGATGTTGGAATTGTCGATGGATATGGAAGCTGACTTAGGCATTGATTCCATCAAGCGCGTGGAAATCTTTGGTGCCTTAACGGCTCAGTACCCAGAGGTATCCTCTATTGATCCTAATGAATTGACTGAACTGCGCACTTTGGCGGAGATCGTGAGTCATGTAGGAGCCAAAGTAGGTTTTAACTCGGCTACAGTTACGCCGGCTGCGAATACCGCCCCGGTAGCTCCTCCCACTCCCGCACCTACAAGCCCATCAGCTACGGCAGCTGGTTTTGATGCTGAGAAAATGACCAGTATGCTCTTGGCTGTAGTGAGCGAGAAAACAGGATATCCCGCAGAAATGCTAGAATTATCCATGGACATGGAAGCAGATCTCGGTATTGACTCCATCAAAAGAGTTGAAATCTTTGGTGCCTTAACACAAAAATATCCGGAACTATCGGGTGTTGATGCCAATGAATTGACAGAATTGCGCACCCTAGCGGAAATTGTGAGTCATGTTGGCGGGAAAGTTGGAGGTGGTAATAGCGCAGCTCCAGCAGCGCCCGTACAAGCAGCTCCAGCTGTAACAGCACCAGCTGCACCCAGTAGTGGCCCTGATAACGCAGAATTAACCAATATGCTATTGGCCGTAGTCAGTGAAAAAACAGGCTACCCAGCAGAAATGCTAGAGCTATCCATGGATATGGAAGCTGACCTGGGAATTGACTCCATCAAGCGGGTTGAAATCTTCGGTGCCTTAACGCAAAAATACCCAGAACTATCAGGTATTGATGCCAACGAATTAACCGAACTACGCACCCTAGCTGAGATCGTAGATCATGTTAGCCAACACGGTAAAAAAAAAGCGTAAACTTGACGACTGAGGTGCTTGCACCTACGGTACAAAATAGCTCGATTAAAACGGGCAGCTTTCACGGCGTAAATCGCTTCGCAGTCGGGCTGGATTATCTACCCCAGCCCGACTACCTGGCCTTCAATCTCCCTTCAACACATTGTGCATTGGTCTGTAATGAAGGGACTGCACTTACCAGCACCGTAGTCACCGCACTAAAAGAAAAAGGAAACCAAGTTGTCGTATTAAACCTTCCTTCGATCAAGCAGACGATCACAGAAAATGCCATTAACCTTTCCGCCGCCACGGATGAAGCCATCCAAACGGCAGTAGCCTCTATTCATGCACAATTCGGAAAAATTGGCACTTTCATTCACCTTCATCCACATTTTGAATTCCAAGGCAGTCATTTTACCCAACACTTTGCCGCTGAGAAAGAGATAGTAAAAATCGTTTTCTTCCTCGCCAAGCATATCCAGCAGGATCTCAATGAATTGGGCCAGCGCCAACGCGCTAATTTCCTTTGCGTTTCTCGAATGGATGGGATGCTAGGTCAAGGAAAGCGCAATAACACTTCCATTATCGGAGGCGGGCTCACCGGTTTGGTTAAATGCCTAAACCTGGAATGGTCATCCGTCTTCTGCAGAGCCTTAGATATACAAGCTGAATTGCCCATCACGCAAATCAGTCAACAATTGATAGCAGAATTGCATGATCCCAATGCAGCCCTGATAGAAGTCGGCTTTTCAGAAAGTGGGCGGAAAATCACTATTGCCACACCGACACCGGTAGAGGAAAATCAAATGATCGAAACGACCGTCAGTCGTGACTCGGTCTTTTTGGTTAGTGGTGGGGCCAAAGGAATCACAGCTACTTGTGTAATAGAAATGGCTAAAGCTTTTCAGTGTAAATTTATCCTACTGGGTCGATCTGCCATTGATCAAGAAATACCAGCCTTTGCACAGGAAGAAAGCGATGAAGGTACTTTGAAACGTTTGATCATGAATGACTTAAAGGAGAAGGGTGAAGCCCCCAGCCTGGCCAAAGTCAAAAGTACCTATAGCTATATTGCAGCCAAGAAAGAAATCGATCAAACCTTAGCGACTATTAAAGCCCTTGGCGGTGAGGCCATTTATATAAAAGGAGATGTTACTAAGCTCAGTACTTTCCGTGCGGCCTTAGACCAAGCAGTTGCACAGCTAGGGGAAATTACCGGAATCATTCATGGCGCTGGGCGATTAGCCGATAAATATATCCAAGACAAGACGGAAAACGATTTTGAGAATGTACTATCGGTCAAACTAGATGGTTTATTAAGCCTCCTCGCTGCCGTTAACCTCAACCAACTTGATCACCTCGTATTATTTTCTTCCGTGGCTGGTTTTTATGGTAATGTCGGGCAGACCGATTATGCGATTGCCAATGAAATCCTAAGCAAAGCAGCTCATCTGTTCCGAACCAATCATCCAGAAGTACAAGTCTCTGCCATCAATTGGGGGGCTTGGGATAGCGGGATGGTCAGTGGCGAATTAAAGAAGCAGTTTGAAGCGATTGGGGTGACTTTGGTAAATAGCGAAGGTGGAGCTGCCATGCTCGTCAATGAATTGAATAAGGCTTATGCCAAATTTCCACAAGTAGTAATTGGTGGAACCTTACCGGCAGCTGTTAGCCATATTGGGCCTTTGTATAATCACCGGATCCAACGTACCATAAAACTGGCAGATAATCCTTTTTTGAATCATCATGTCATTCAAGGTCAGCCGGTTTTACCTTCTATTAACGCCATTGGATGGATGGCCGAAAGTGGAGAGCATTTATATCCAGACTTTAAAACAACTTCCGTTGAAGGTTTTAAAGTATTCAAAGGAATTCTATTTGATGGTTCTCAAAAGGGCAGCTACCTGCTTGAATTAAAAGAGTTGGAAAAAACGGCTGAAAGAATCATTTTTGAAAGTACGATTTCTAGCGAGGGAGGGCGTTTACCGATCCAGCATTACCGAGCAAAAATCACGCTGACTCATAAGCGATCAATACCTGAAGCGCCTATTTTTACGCAGCAAATCAGTGGGACCTATTCAGCTACTGATGGATCTACCCTATACAGGGATGGGTCACTCTTTCACGGCGCTTACTTTCAGGGGATTCAACAGGTGCTAGATTACACCGATGAACAATTAGTATTATCCTGTAAGCTTCCTACCATTCCTACGGAAGTACAAGGACAGTTTCCGATCCCTTCTTTCAACACCTACTTTGCCGACCTGCTCTATCAAGGGATGCTGGTTTGGGTACAGAAGAATAAGAACGGAGTTAAAAGTCTTCCTTTACAAACAGATCATATTAAAATATTCCAAGCCATTCCTTTCGATCAAAATTTTGGCGTGACGATCACGGTCCAAGAGAGTAGCGACGAAAAAATGGTCGCAAAATGTACCGTTTACGATGAGCAAGGTCAGGTATATCTCCAAATGAATGGAGCCGCCGTGACAATTTCGAAGCAATTGGTTTGGTAGATCTAATTTGAGCGTAAAACATGACAAAAATAGCCATCATAGGAACATCAGCACTTTTCCCAGGCTCTTCTACCACGGAGGCCTTTTGGGACAATCTGATGCAAGAAAAAGACCTGATCGGCCGGGCCACGGAAGAAGACTTCGGGGTTAATCCCAGTCTTTTTTATCAAAAAGAAAAAGGGCTAGAGGACAAGTGCTATTCCTTGCGCGGTGGATACATTCGCGATTTTGAATTCGACCCCAAGGGTTTTGATTTACCTGCCGATTACCTAGCCAAACAGGATAAGTTATTTCAATGGTCTCTCTTTGCTGCCCGAGAAGCCTTGCGCGATGGTGGGTATGATTCCAATAAGGACATACTCGCTCAATGTGGCCTAGTATTGGGAAACTTATCGTTCCCCACTAGTTCTTCGCACCGACTGATTTCAGAAATTTATACCCATACGCTAGAGACGGCTGTTCAGGAACTATTGGATGAGCCAGGGTTTAGCATCAGTCCTTACAAAAAGGAGCGGCCAGAGAATGAAGTACTTGATTATACTTTATCGGGTATGGTTAGTCAAGCCCTAGGATTGCAAGATCGGCATTATTCCTTGGATGCGGCTTGTGCCACCTCTTTGTATGCCATCAAATTGGCCATTGATGAATTGGTAACTGGAAAATCGAATCTGATGTTGGCGGGTGCCGTTAGTGCTTCTGACCAGTTGTTCATTCATATGGGCTTTTCGATTTTTCATGCCTACTCCCCTAGCGATAAAAAATTCGTTCCTTTTGATCAAGAATCAGCTGGTTTGGTATCGTCAGAGGGTGTGGGAATGGTGCTGCTTAAGCGATTGGAGGATGCCGAAAGAGATGGAGATAAGATTCTAGCCATCGTTAGTGGTGTCGGCCTTTCTAATGATGGTCGTGGGAAATTCCTTCTCAGCCCTAATCCCAAAGGTCAACAATTGGCTTTTGAACGAGCTTATGCAGCTGCAGGGCTATCCCCTAAAGATACTTCATACCTAGAATGCCATGCCACCGGTACACCGCTCGGTGATATCACTGAATTGAATTCTATTGCTAATTTCTGGACACCACATGATACTACGCCACTCCTAGGTTCGGTCAAATCCAATATGGGACATCTGTTGACCGCAGCAGGAATGACGGGCCTACTTAAAGTCTTGCTAGCGATGCAGCGGGAAGATGTTCCTCCCAATATCAATTTGACCCATCCGATTGAGCCGGATACCCCCTGGGTCGGAGCTTCCAATATGGTAACAAAGCCGACGCCTTGGACCACTCCTTATAAGCAAGCAGGGATCAACTCATTTGGCTTTGGGGGAACCAATGCCCATATGATTGTCCAAAATTACCAGCCTTCTCAACAGGTGACTAGCCCAACGCCAGTCGTGCCCTTGCAGTCGATGGCGATTATCGGGATGGATGCGTACTTTGGAGATTGCCAGGGTTTGACTCACTTCTATGATACCATTTACACAGGTCATCAACACTTCAAAGCGCTACCTGAACAGCGCTGGAAGGGCATGGAGAAAAACAAGGCACTATTAAGTGCTTATGGGTTTCCGGATGGAGCAGCCCCGAAAGGCGCTTATATTGACGAATTTGAAATCGATTTATTACGCTATAAAATCCAACCCAAAGACGCTGAAAGATTGCATCCGCAGCAAGCGCTATTGCTAAAAGTGGCCGACAATGCCATTAAAGATGCGGGCTTAGCTGAACATCAAAATGTGGCTGTTCTGGTGGCGATGGAAACGGAATTGGCCATCCATCAAAGTCTAGCTCGTTGGGATGTGAGTTGGCAAATAAAAGAAGCCCTCGCTGCTAACCAGATCGAGCTTACTGCAGATCAGGAAGCGGAGTTATTACAAATATGCAAAAGTGCAGCTTATCATCGAGAAGGAACACCAGCGCCGAGTGAATTCACCAGTTTTATTGGCAACCTAATGGCAAGTCGAGTGGCCGCACTATGGGACTTTTCTGGGCCGGCCTTTACGATCTCAGCCGGCGAAAATTCCGTATTCAAAGCCTTGGAGGTAGCGCAGAATATGCTATCACAAGGAGAGGTGGATGCCGTGGTGGTCGGGGCAGTAGATTTTGCGGGAGGAATCGAAAATGTGCTCCTTCGCAATAAAAAAGACCGGGTTAATGGAGCAGCTCAACCGAGCCTCTCATTGAACCAATCAGATGAAGGTTGGCTAATCGGTGAAGGAGCCGGGGCGGTTGTATTGCAGAAGATTGAAAAGGGGAAAAACACTCCTGCTTATGCCATTATTGATACGATTGGCCAATCCCAGGCTTTACCGACAGGTGGGTATTTGGAATTGGCTGCTACAGGCATTGCTACTCAGGATCAAGCAGAGCAAAAAGCTTTGTTACAGCAGCTCCCTCAAAGTCCAGTGGCATTAGGATCCGTAAAAACCAATATTGGACACACCTACGCCGCTTCTGGTATGGCGAGTTTGATCAAAACCGCCCTATGTATTCATCACCAATTTATTCCAGGTATACCCAATTGGCAAGCTCCTAAAGATAGAGCCGCCTTTGAAGGTTCAGGCTATTACTTTCCTACACAGTCACGTCCATGGGTGTTACCTACTGGCCAAGCAAAGCGGTTTGCAGCAGTCAATGGCCTAGAGGGTATACAAATAGCTTTATCAGAAGCACAGCAGGCGATTCCTCGAGATAATACTTTCTTGCATCGACAAGCCCCCAAACTTTTCCCATTGGTGGGTGCCGATGAGGCAGACTTGCAGGAGCAGTTAGGCGGATTGGTCAATGCCATCACCTCTGCTGTAGATCTCACAAGCCTGG
>Ga0070729_10002677_pt1 | contig 22368 bp, 20 predicted proteins | sample tdDd472_FD_66725 | JGI IMG/M metagenome (GOLD analysis project Ga0070729, IMG submission 66725) | Marine sediment microbial communities from the Atlantic coast under amendment with organic carbon and nitrate - tdDd47.2 | ecosystem: Environmental > Aquatic > Marine > Coastal > Sediment | place... | reverse complement strand
TTTTTATATTCCGTCATATCTTTAGTCCTCAAATTAAGTTCGTAGGTGGTAGGTCCATACAAGCTTTTAGTTTATTTCCTATATTAGTAAGTGCTTGGATGTAAATCGCAATTTTTTTTTTACAGGTTTTCTCGCTTGAGAATGGATTGCAGCAGTTTATACGTGAATCCCCAAAGGTAGTAATCTTCGAGGGGATAGACCGGGAACATTCGACCTGGGACCATTTCCACGTTTTTATGCAGTTTACTGTTTTGAAAGAGTCGGGCATTGAGCCAGCAAGCGCTCTGAATCTCATGTTGACAGAGGGTAAGAGGAGGAGGGCTGTCAATAGTGAATAGAAAAGGTTCAACCCAGAGTGGCGTCTTAAGATTCTGACCGGCAGGTTCAAGAGGAAGGCGTTGCTCAAGTTGCCCTACGTCAAGGAGTATACCTGTTTCTTCTTTGGTTTCTCTAATACAGGTGGCGAGAAGGTCTTGGTCTTTATCCTCTTTCCGGCCACCGGGAAAAGAAAAATGGCCTGACCATGGGTCCTTCGGGTGAGTAACCCTTCGGAGAACCAGAAAACTCTCGGATGGCGCGAGGCTTCTTATGATAGCGACGGCAGCCGATGCTGTTTGAGGTGGAGAAAACATATTCATTGCAAAAACCGTTGTGTCTGCAGATATTTGTCAAAAGTGATTTAAAATTGTTCTTATACAAGTTACTCTTTTTCTTTGTATTTGCAACTTAGGTCTGAATATAGAAATCCACCTGACAATGAGATAGAAATCGATTTAAAAATAGTTATACTATAGTCGACTTACTCAAAAGCTATCTGAAATCATTCAACTACAGGGAGAAGGATATGGATCATGATGTAACAGTTTTTAAACCTTATTCGTTTCAAGTTGGTCAGAAAATTCGTATTGAGGGTTCTCGTCGAAAAGGGGATTGGGAGATAGCAGCAATTGGTGAGCATAAGATAACCTTAAGATGCCCAATCTCAAAAAAAGAATTTGAATGGACGAAATTCTGCTATTTGGTGGATGAAGAAAAAGGGGTGGAATGGCCTCAAAAATCATAAGGTCATTAGAAATATGTGTTTGTTGTTTTTTTCATATAAAAAGACCCCGGGATATCGGTTGGTGGTGGCAGCAAACCGGGATGAATTCCTCTCTCGGCCCACCTCTGTACTTGATTTTCTTGATGAAGAAAAAACAATTCTTGCCGGGCGGGATCTTCAAGGTGGTGGAACTTGGCTTGGGATTACGGATCAGTTGAAATTTGCTGCCATAACCAACTATCGTGAACCGGGTGCAACCAGAGCAGATGCCCCTTCACGCGGTGAAATTCTACTGAACTATCTCGCCGGCGACGTTGATGCTGGCCAGTATCTCAGTTCGCTTTTCGCAGATGCTGGTAGATATAACGGTTTTAACCTGATTCTTGGAGATAAAGAAAATCTCCATTATTATTCCAACAGATCGTTTGGACCGCAGCAACTTGCCCCAGGTTTTTATGGCCTTAGTAATAATCTGCTGGATGTTCCCTGGCCTAAGCTAGCTCGAGGAAAAAAATTGCTTCGACCCTATATGGTTGAGAAAGATAGAATCGATTCTTTACCTATATTTAAACAGCTTGAAGATCAAAACCGTCCTCCTGATAACCAATTGCCTGATACTGGAGTAGGACTTGATTGGGAGCAACTGCTGAGTACGATCCACATCGAAGGGGCAGATTATGGGACCAGGTCGTCGGCAGTGATTACGGTAACGAATGAAGGGAGAATCGAGTTTACAGAAAAAACGTTTAAGAGATCTTCCACAAAAGATATAACGTCCCAAGTAGCTCATTATTGTATGAATGTTTAGCACGATCACCGTTGCAGGAAGTGCTCAGGCGATTGCTGATTAACTGAGTATTGGCGGTAAATGTTCAGGATTGTTGAGGGCGGAAATAAGTTTTTCTACCTTAAAATAGGGTTCAAGGATTCCTGTGTTCGCCTCAAGTACGGGGATAGCTTTTGCGGCAATCCTGGTTGCAGAATCGTTAAAGTTGTATTCTTTTTTTATATAGACTCCTGCAGAGCGTATTAATGCCTGGAGTGTCAGTTTCATATTTCCTTCTGCTGAGTACCAGGCGTGTTCCAATACTTCGTGAACCTCGAAGAAGAGTCCAAGGTTCCAGAGTACCAGAGCCTGGTGGATCGGATCTGTTATCTTGCCTTTGATGACCTTGATTGCTTTTTTGTATCGATCGTATCTATCTTCAAGATAATCTCGATAATAATCAGCCAGGGGCTGTTGCCGAAAATTATCCACAATCTCGGTGAGTTTATCTGAGTTACCGGTTTCGACTGCCTCTGCCAATCCTTCTGAAAGATCGTTTCGGATGTCGCGGCTGAGTCTGTCTTCGAACGGGTTAAAAAGATGGTCTGTCATTGATCTCACCATTTTTTTTGATGATGAGCGTAATGGACGCTCATTTCATTTAGTTATTATACCTTCGCTGGTTTGTGGTGCTGATGTTTTTTTATAACAAAATAAAGGACTGGTACCGCCATTCGGCTGATCAGAAGTGAGGCTATTTCGCCAAACATGAGAGAAATAGCCAAACCCTGGAAAATCGGATCAGCGAGGATCACTGAAGCTCCTATTACCACTGCCAATGCCGTCAGCAGCATTGGCCTAAAGCGAATTGCCCCTGCGTCTACAACAGCTTTGGCAAGCTGATCTCCTTGTTGGATACGTAGCTCGATAAAATCGACGAGAATAATAGAATTACGGACTACTATACCAGCTCCGGCCATAAATCCGATCATTGAGGTCGCGGTAAAAAAGGCACCAAAACCCCAGTGAGCAGGAAGGATACCTATGAGCGAGAAGGGAATGGCAGCCATCACGACCAAAGGAGTGATGAAATCATTGAACCAGCCGACCATGAGCATATAGATAAGAATCATGACTACGCAGAAAGCAAGTCCGAGGTCACGGAAAACTTCCAGAGTTATATGCCACTCACCATCCCATTTCATAGCTGGTTCACCCTCGGAAAATGGTTGGTTCAAGTTGTATATCTTTACTTTTTCCAGCCGACTTCCAAAATCACGTCCATCTAACTTATCGAGTTGTTTATTCATCTCTAAAATTGCATAGACCGGGCTTTCCACTGTATCGGCCACATCACCAGTAACATAGATTATTGGTTTCAGGTTTTTGCGATAAATAGGTTGTTCTACTTTCTGCTCGGATACGGTTACAAGCTCCCGCAGAGGTATCAGTTGTGCCGACGAGTTTATCTCAGAACGCAAGGAGATGTTCAGGATTGACTCTACCCTGGCGCGATATCGTGGTGGTAATTCCAACACTATATCAATAGCCTCCTTGTCTGTAGGCTGGTGGTATAGATCAAGAGAATAGCCTTTTACAGCTATTTCAATGGTTCTGGTAATCTGTTTTTCTGAGATTCCGTTTAAAGCTGCTTTCTCCTTGTCTACGGTAAATACTTTGCGCCAGCGATCACCCTCACGGAACCAATCGATATCAACAACACCCGTAGTAGTGCTGAAAATCTTTTTTACCTCTTCTGCGAGCTTTACCCGTTCTGCATCTGTGGGCCCATAAATTTCCGCCACCAGGGTTTGCAAAACTGGTGGTCCTGGTGGTACTTCGGCGATAGTAACGGTGGCTCCAAACTTGGCGGCAATGGCAGCTAAGGGTGGACGAACCCTGGTGGCAATATCGTGACTCTGCATAGAGCGTTGGTCTTTAGGATGCAGGTTCACCTGGATATCAGCAACATTTGGTCCACCGCGCATAAAGTAGTGTCGGACCAAGCCGTTGAAGTTATAGGGGGATGCAGTGCCAACATAGATCTGGTAGTCAGTTACAGCCGGATCGAGCCTGACAGTGTTGGCCATCTCCATTGCTACCCGAGCAGTTTGTTCAAGAGTGGAGCCTTCGGGCATGTCTAGAATCACCTGGAACTCACTCTTATTGTCAAAGGGCAACATCTTCACCTTGACCTTACCAAAATAGACCATAGAACATACCCCAAGCAGCATGGCAGTGATGCTTGCAAAAAAGAGTATGCGCCAGCCGCTATGAGCGAGCAGCGGATCCATGACCTTGTGGTAGATACGGGTGAACCAGTCATCTGGTGACTTGCCCTCTTCGTCATGGCTAGCAGGTGAATGACGACTCTTAAGAATATGAGTTGCTGCCCAGGGGGTGATGGTGAAAGCGATGATGAGGGAAAAAAGCATGGCAGCAGAGCTACCAATTGGGATCGGTCGCATATAGGGGCCCATCAGGCCACCCACAAAGGCCATGGGCAGGATTGCCGCGATGACTGCAAAGGTTGCGAGGATGGTAGGGTTTCCGACCTCGGCAACGGCTTCAATTGCTACTGATGTCATGGATTTATCTTTATTGGCGGGTAAACGGAGATGGCGGACGATATTTTCCACAACCACAATGGCATCGTCAACAAGAATTCCAATAGAAAAGATTAATGCAAAAAGAGTGATTCGGTTTAGGGTGTAGCCATACAGATAAAAGATCAGCAGGGTAAGTGCGAGTGTCGAAGGAATGGCGAGCATGACCACAATTGACTCACGCCAACCGAGAAAGAATAAAATGAGCAGGGCCACGCCAAAGACAGCGATGGCCATATGCAGCAACAGTTCGTTGGATTTTTCTGATGCAGTTGCACCGTAATCACGAGTCACACTGATGGTCAGATCAGAAGGAATAAGGCTTCCTTTGAGGCTTTCCACCTTTTTGAGTACATCTTCTACGACAGAAACGGCATTTGCTCCGGGTCGTTTAGCAATCGACAGGGTGACTGCTGCTTCTGGACCTTCGCTGTGCGTGTCTCCATACAGCACATAGTCTGCAGGTTCTTCGGGGCCATCAACAACCTTGGCAACTTCATCGAGATAGATTGGTCGTCCGCCGAAAACACCAACTACTATGCGGCCAATCTCGCTAGCGCTTTGTAGAAAGGTGCCTGTCTGAAGAAGGGTTTCATGGTTGAAAGACTTGAGACTGCCTGAGTGGGATTGGCTGTTTGCAGCCTGGATTATCGGGGCGAGTTCTGTAAGCGACAGGTTCCTTGAGGCAAGTAAAAGTGGATCAAACTGGATGGTCAAAACTCTTTTGGTTCCACCAATGATTTTGGTTTCTGCAACTTCATTGATATTCTTGATAGCGTCATCAACCTGAACTGCCATTCGCCGTAAGGTATAATGGTCGTAGTTTTTCCCATGGAAGGTGATTGCCATGATGGGAACATCATCAATGATATGGGGCTTGATAATCGGTTGCTGGACACTGTGGGGGATCCGATCAAGATTTGTGGCTAATTTCTGGTTTAATCGAACAATGGAGGTTTCTAAATTTTCACCAACATAAAAGCGTACCACCAATAAACTTTGCCCAGACATGGAGGTTGAATAGATATACTCAACACCTGGAAGCTCATAGAGCAGCTTTTCCATTGGAATAGTTAGCTGTTCCTCGATTTCTTTTGGGGAGGCGCCAGGCATGGTTACCAAAACGTCAATCATAGGTACCTTAATCTGCGGTTCTTCCTCTCTTGGCAGCAAGACGATTGCCAGGAAACCGAGAAGAAGAGAGGTGATGATACCAAGTGGAGTCAGCTTTGAATTTATAAATGTCCGGGCCAGAGCTCCGGCAAAACCTGTCGTGTCACGTGAAGACGAGTTCATAGCTTACCTTGACTATTTGACGTAAGATCCAAAAAACTACTGAATTATGATAGGTTGTCCGTCCAACAGGTTCCGGTTACCTTGAGTAATAACCGTTTCACCTTCCACAAGGCCACTCAGGATCTCGATGTACTCATCATTTCGAGTACCACTCCGGACGAGCCGAAGTCTGGCCTTGTTCTCTTTCTCGACAAATACCCTTTCCATTTGCCCAATCGGAATCAGTGCTGAGGTTGGAATAGTGAGAGTTTCTGCCTGTTCCGTGGTTAAAGTGACTCTTGCAAATTGGCCAGAGCGAAGTCGGGAATCCGAGGCGATACGCAGTTTTATTGGGGCGGATCTGGAAGATGGGTCTGCAATAGGAGATACTTCTTCGACAGTTCCTTCGAGCCTAAGATTCACTGAGGGGACGAGCACCGCTAATTTGTCTCCTATATGTATTCGGAGGAGCATCGCTTCGGGAATATCTGCAAGTACCTGAAGGTTATTCTCTTGCTCTATGTAAAGAAGTGGCTTGCCGGGTGTTGCTAAGTCACCTATGTTGCCAATTTTTTTGGTAATAATGCCTGAGAAGGGTGCTGTAATACGTGTGTATTCGAGCATAGTTTTTGCTTCCCTGAATGCCGCTTCTGCTATTCTTGTGCTGTCACGCAGTGATTTGACAGTTTGAGCGGTCGTGGCGTTTTTCTTGAGGAGGTTTTCTTCTCTTGTAAGGTTGCGTTTGGTCTGCATGAGTTGGGCTTGCGCCTGTTGCATCTGCGCAGAGATTTCTTCTGCACTGAGTTCGATGAGGAGTTCACCCTGTTCTACTCTTGATCCAAGGTTGACCTTAAATGCAATAATGTTTCCAGTAATCTTTGCGGAAATTTCAGCCCTTTCAACAGCCTGAACTGTGCCGACAACTTCCACCTGATTTTCTGCGATTCTTTTTGTTACCGTATCGATTGATACTTTGGCGACGGGAAGCACCTTGGATAATTTCCGGGAATTTTCTTTCTCCTTTTCACAGCCTGTTAAAAAAGCTGTAATGGCGATAATTATAAGTATGGAACAGAAGCGATTGAGCATTATTGTCAAACTCCTTTACTAATTATTATCTTCTTGAGAACTGTTCAAGTCCTGCAGCTCTGCGCAGGTTAGCAATTGCCACCTGATACCCAGCATTGGCTGAAAGCTGTCGGGCTTGTGCGTCGGAGAGTCGCATTTCAGAATCGATTAGATCGGAAGCCAAAATTAGACCTTCAGTAAACCGGGCTCGACTGAGTCGATTAACCTCTGTGGCGACTCCAACCATTTCTTTTGTGACATCCAGCCTTTTTTTTGCTTGTTCATAGTCAAGAAGAGCCTTTTGGATGTCGAGATTAAGAGCAAGTTCTGTTTTTTTTCGAAGACTCTGAAGCTCCATCACTTTTAGTTTGGCAATGGCGATTTCAGAGGAGCTTTTTTGGCCATCAAAAAGAGCGTAGTTCATCTTTACGCCAGCCATCCAGGAATCACCTGATTCATCAAGCACCCAGCCATTATCAATCTGATAACTGGCAAAAGCGTCAATGGATGGCAGTTTTCCTCCATTAGCCTTTTTTAGCTCGGCTAGAGCCGCTTGTTCCATGGCTTCAAGCCGTTGGAGCTCATGATGAGAAAGAGAATCGAAGGATTCTGGGATTTGTTGATCTAAACCACTCTCAGTGGAAATTGTGACCTCACCTTCAGAAAGTCCGAGAAGGTTAAGGAATATACGCTTGGTTATTTCTAGTGTATGACGACTTTGGATCAGATTTTCGCTGGATCGTGATTGTTGCAATTTAAGGTTGAGAAGGTCTTGTTTTAGCAGCTCCCCCGCATCAAATCTTGCTTTGCCAACTTCCAGGGCAGCAGTAATGGAGCCAAGTGCCGCTTCTCGGACAGTCATCATTTCCTCGGCTTGAATAATAGCCTGAAAGGTTTTTACAACCTCAAAACCTAAGCGCTGGTGGACAGCAGTAAGGTCGGTTTGTGAAATGTTGATATTTGCGTTTGCTGCTGTCTGGTCGGCTTGGTCCTTTCCTCCATTATATAGTCGATAATTAACCTGAGCCTTGAGCTGGAGATTGTCTGTCCTGCCGGGATCATTAAAATCGAGACTGTTGTCAAAGGCCCCCTGATTAAGAATATTACCAAATGAATACATGGGATTATTGGTTTGCCCATATTCGGAGGAAACATTAACAAGAGGATAGTTTACTGCCTTTGAGAGAGTGGCAGCAGCAATTGCCTGTTCGATCCTTTTTTGGGCCATTGTGCTGTCAGGATTACCCGCAATGGCAAATGCTACTGCCTGCTGTGCAGTCCAAATTTTGGGAATATCTGTTATTGGCTGGAGGCTATCGGTGGCATGGCAAGTGACACCGCTAATAAAAAGACTGAGGATGGTGAAGATATGTTTAAAATTCATTGGGTTAACCGAAAAGTATCCATAGTTAGCTATTGCGAGAGATAATACTTAACTAAAAGATTAAATAGGCTAAACCCTTCCCTATGTTTTGTCAAAGAGAAAATATTGGTTTGTCATATAGTTACTCCTCTTCTATCAAGACAGCATTGTGTTGTATCCAGAATATGAAATGTGTATATGCACTTGAGTCAAATCTATAGTGAATCTTGTACCGGGTCAAGAGAATTAATGCGCCAGAAAACAGGACAGAGATGGGTGGGACAACCTGTTAAGTGTTGGGAATGAGAAGTACGGTCCAGATATTGTATTCCAGTTGATCGTAACTACAGTTGCAATAGAAAATTGTTGAAACATCCCTAACAAATGGAGGTGAGTGGATGGCAGGAAAAACTTTGTATGACAAATTATGGGAGAGTCACATCGTTGAAGATCGTTCTGATGGGACTTCTCTTCTTTATATTGATAGGCATTTGCTTCATGAGGTGACTTCGCCTCAGGCTTTCGAAGGTCTAAATTTAGCGGGTAGAAAACTCTGGCGGCCTGGAGCTAACCTCGCTACGCCAGACCACAATGTACCTACCCTTACCGATGAACGGAAGGGGGGCATTGCAGGGATTGTTGATCCATTTTCTCGGCTCCAAGTGGAGATTCTCAATATAAACTGTAAGGAACAGGGAATTGTTGAATTCGGAATGGAGGATAAGCGGCAGGGGATCGTTCACGTGGTTGGTCCGGAACAGGGATTGACTCAACCGGGAATGACCATTGTTTGCGGAGACTCCCATACCTCTACCCATGGTGCCTTAGGGGCGCTGGCCCAGGGCATTGGTACTTCTGAGGTTGAGCATGTCCTTATTACCCAGTGCTTAATTCAGAAAAAGATGAAAAACATGCTTGTGAAGGTGGATGGTGAACTGGGACCTGGAGTGACCGCCAAAGATCTCATTCTCTATGTTATCGGAAAGATAGGCACAGCAGGTGGCACGGGTTGTACCATTGAATTCGCTGGTACAGCAATTAGGTCACTGTCCATCGCTGGAAGGATGACGGTCTGCAATATGTCAATAGAGGCTGGGGCTCGAGCAGGTTTAATAGCGGTGGATGATACGGCAATTGACTATCTCAAGGGGCGTCCCTTTGCACCTCAGGGAGATATGTGGCAACAGGCTGAAAAGTATTGGCGATCTTTGATTTCTGATGAAGATGCTGTTTTTGACAAAGTAGTATCAATTGATGCTGCAGAAATTGAGCCTCAGGTATCCTGGGGAACCTCGCCGGAGATGGTTGTGGGAATAAATGGTCGGGTTCCGACCTTAGAAAGCACTCAAAGTGAAACGGCTCGCGAGTCCTTGACCTTAGCTCTTAAGTATATGGGGTTAAAAGAAAATCAGCCGATAACTGAGATTATGCTCGATAGAATATTTATTGGTTCTTGTACCAACTCGAGAATAGAAGATCTTCGTGCTGCTGCCGCGGTTGTAAAAGGAAAAAAAGTGGCAGAGTCTATTAAACAGGCCCTTGTTGTTCCAGGTTCAGGTTTGGTAAGGGAGCAGGCTGAGCAAGAAGGGTTGGATAAAATATTTACTGATGCAGGCTTTGAATGGCGAGAACCTGGTTGTTCAATGTGTTTGGCCATGAATAGCGATAAGCTCGGAGATGGGGAACATTGTGCCTCAACTTCCAATAGAAATTTTGAGGGAAGGCAGGGCTTTGGCGGTCGCACTCACCTGGTCAGTCCTGTGATGGCTGCTGCTGCGGCAATTGCCGGACATTTCGTGGATATACGTCAGTGGGGAAATTATAATGCAGCCATTTAAAGTACATACTGGAACAGTCGCGCCGTTGGACAGGGCGAATATTGATACCGACCTGATCATTCCAAAACAATTTCTTAAGTCAGTGAAGCGAACTGGATTTGGACCTAATCTTTTTGACCAGCTCAGATATCTGGACGAGGGCCAGCCTGGAATGGACAACTCCTTACGACCGATAAATCCGGAGTTTGTCCTTAATTTAGAAAAATACAATGGTGCATCAATCCTTTTAACCAGAGAAAACTTTGGTTGTGGCTCAAGCAGGGAGCATGCCCCTTGGGCTCTACTTGATTATGGCTTCAGGGTAATCATCGCCTCTAGTTTTGCCGATATATTTTATAACAATTGTTTTAAAAACGGCATTCTGCCGGTAATTTTAGCGAAGGATGCAATCGATAAACTTTTTGCCGAGGTAAAATCTGCTAAGAAGCTCGAGTTGGTAGTTGATTTGGAAAAACAGCAGATAAGTCTGCCTACGGGTGGGGTGCTGGATTTTGACATTGAGACATTTCGTAAAGAATGCCTCCTGAAAGGCCTCGATGATATCGGCTTGACTCTGGATAAGGCCGATCTCATTCGGGAGTATGAGAGGAAGCGCAGTGAAAACTGTCCGTGGTTGTTTGAGGATCTGTCGAAAAGTCTAGGTTGAAGTGGGCGTAAAAGGTTTTACCTGTCTGCCGTGAGGCGTTTGAGACTTTTTTCAAGTGCTTTGATATCAACAGGTTTGGCTAGATAGCTGTCCATGCCGGCTTCGAGGCATTTATCTTTGTCGCCTGCCATGGCATATGCAGTCAGGGCGACAATGGGAATATCCTGTACATGTCTATATTTCTCAGATTCCCTTATTATCTTCGTGGTTGCTATGCCATCTAATTTTGGCATTTGAACGTCCATCAGAATAATGTCAAATTTATGTGTTTTGAGGAGCTCAAGAGCCACATATCCGTCGTTTGCAATTGTTGATCGGTGTCCGAGCTTAGTCAGAATAGCCTGAAGAATATGCTGATTGATCTGTTCATCTTCTACCACCAGAGTAGAAAGACGACGACTTGGACTGGTCAGAATAGGGGTAGGAATGCTTATGTACTCAGGTTCCGGAAGGCTTTCTCCTTTGCCTACCACCAAAGTGAAGGTGACTGTAGTACCCTGCGCTTCATTTCTTTTTAGCTGCACAGTGCCTTCCATTCGTGTGACGAGTTGCTTGACTATGCTGAGACCGAGACCCGTTCCATTGACTTTCTTCTGTCTTGGAGATTCAATTTGAGTAAAGGGTTCAAACAACCCCTCACCAACATCTTCAGGGACACCAATTCCAGTATCAGAAATTGTGCATTCAAGCTTTAAGCTATTGCTGCCTATCTCCTCTAGTGTCCGTATTCCAACATGTATTTCACCCTGTTCTGTAAATTTTACAGCATTTCCAACAAGATTATAGAGAATTTGCCTGATACGTACATGATCTGCCACCAGAATGTTGGGAACTTCAGGAGATATTGAACACAACAGGTTGACCTTTTGGTGGTTAATGGCGGTTTTGAAAGATCTGATCAATGGTTTAATTAAATCCCTGATTCGGAATTTTTCAGGGGTCATCTGTAATTTCCCCGCCTCAATTTTAGAATAGTCGAGGATATCGTTGATGATGGTAAGCAGGCTTTCACCTGAAGCCATAGCAGTTTCAACATATTCGAATTGCTCGTCGTCAAGAGAAGTCATGGTCATGAGTTGGAGCATGCCCAACACTCCATTCATGGGAGTTCTTACCTCGTGACTCATATTTGCCAGAAATTCTGATTTTGCCATGTTTGCTGCAAACGCTTGTTCCTTGGCTGCTTCGAGCTCCATCATTATTTTTTTTCTAGATGATATATTTCGAGTAACTCCTATGATGCCGGTGAAGTGGTTAGAGCTTTCGGGCAAAGGGGAGGCGATACTTTCAACCCATATAAATTCACCGCTGGCAGTTCGGATCTCAGATTCCCAATGTAATGATTTGTCTACAGTGAGAATAAGTAACTTGAAATGGTCGTTTGAGAACGGGGATGAGGCAATAATATCCCGCTGAATTAAAGTGGTAGCACCTTCTTGTGGAAAACCAGTGAGGTGCTTAAAGGAAGGGCTGACATGTTTGGCGCAGAGCTTGTCATCAGTTGTCCAAATGACATCGTGGACATTATCGGCTAGCAATCTATAGAGATGTTCACTTTTCCGTAGTGCTTCTTCAGCATATTTTTTTTCAGTAATATCCCTGGCAATGGCAATATAAAAATTATTACCGTCGATGGTTAAACGGAGGGCATTGACCTCAACCGGCAGTTGAGTACCATCCTTTTTTATATAGGCTGTTTGAAAATTGGCGTTGCCGTCTGTCTTAAGTCGGATTTCTAGTTGTTTGTTATAATGAGGATCCTTGTCTTTACTGATATCAACAGGAGTTTTCCTCAGTAATTCTTCACGGGTGTAACCGAGTCGTTTGCAGGCAACGTTATTAACATCAGAAAAGAAGCCGTAATTTGGACTGTCCTGATCGAGAGAAATGACAAACATCGCATCATTTGCATAGTTAAAAAGTTTGCGATATTTGTCTCTGCTCTGCTCCAGTTCTTCTTTCTGTTTTCCGGAAATGGACAGATCGTGCACACTCGTTAAGACAGAACTCGTTTGTTTTGCGATAGACGCCTTCAGTTCGGCGACTCGTTTTTGTGCTTGCTGCAGTTCAGAATGTAGTTCCGAAATTTTGTTTGGGGGCATAGTCAGCTACACAAAACGTGTTGAAATGAGGATTTTTGTCGGAAAAAAGGATTACTGATCAGAGACATTATAATGATGTTACAGTATTTGTTTGGTGAGAGTCAAATTGAAATGAAAAAGAAATGTTTTTCATTGGAGAATTGGATAGTTGGTATGGAAATATTATTGCTGCCAGAAGCTGGTAAAGTTTTCGAAGCGTTATTTTAGAGCAGTTAAAAATAACGCTAAGAGTTGTGATTGAAAATTTCCGGCATGAAGGAAATGAGTCGACTGCCGGCAAGTATAGCGAATATAAGTAAAATAATTCCTGTAAAAATAAGGGCAAAAGATAGAGAAAAACTATCTGAAAGCAAACCAATAGATGGCCCTAGAATTGCAAATCCAAATCGGATCACCAGGCTTCGTAAAGATAAAACCGTCGCCCGGGTTGAGGAACCACAGTTTTGGTTAATAAGATCTTTAAGCACTGGAGTTGCGTAGCCTCTTACTGCGTAAAAAAAATACAGACAGATAATAGCTGGGATGATCGGCAGCCACCCGAGAAAGATGTACGTTAACGGAAGGTAGCAGACAATCAGTAAAAGAGAAAACTTCTTGCCTAATACTTTCATCGCATACGATGCAAATGCAGCAATAATTGCGACAGTGAGATTGAGACTTACCCAGAGTGGGGTTATTGTTACCTCGGTAAAACCATTGGCGACAAAATATATCTGAGAACACCAGGCCATGCAGAGCGTGGTGATTCCTGTTACCGAAGAGAGAAAAATGGCACTGCTGAGTTTTTTATTTATGAGAATAGTATTTTTGCAGACAGACAGTATGTGTTGCAGCCCAGGTCGAGCAATAAGGGAATCCCTTGGTGGTTCAAGGAGCAATATGGAAGCGGGCACTGCAAGTGCGGCAATTATCGCCTGAGAAATATATACCGAACGATAGCTGAGAAAAGCAGCGATGAGACCGCCACAGACAGCGGCTATAGTTTCTGCAAAATTGCCAAGAGAAGTAATTCGTCCCTCGAACTGCAAATATTTGTGCTGGCGTTTTGTCGCCACCAAGCTGTCAAAAAGCATTGCTGAATCAGCACCTGAGATGAAGCTACCGCCTACACCTAAAGTAATCTCTGCCACCAGGAAACCAGTAAAATCATGAGATACTGAATAAATGAGGTATCCTAAGGTACCCATGAGACTACCGAGGATGAGTGTCTTTTTGCGGCCAACGACATCCGCCATATACCCAGAGGGAATTTCCATGATAGCCACACTCACCGAGTAGATGGCCTGGAGCAGGAATATATCAAAATCATTGAGGCCGTTTTCATTATAGAAAAGTGCAACAATGGGCATGATTAACATCAACCATTTTGACAATTTAATAAGATAAAGATAATAGATATTGAAACGATAGCTTTGTGGCATATTGAGCAAAGGATAGAAATTTGTGTGCTCTAAAAAAGTCTGTTAAACAATAATGAGTGGAGAAAAAGGAGCAGCCACTAAAAAAGCATATGAGAAAATCTCTTTTCCGCGCTTTGTCGGCTGCTTAAAAAATTATGGGAACAGACTCACCCCCAAATGGATGCGAGTCTGTTCTTAGTCTTAATATGATTGGTCAAGAGATAGAATCGGTCTTGTCGTTTAAGCTACCAGGATCATGAAAGATGTTCGAGGCCTGGTGCTGGGAAATGACAACATAAATTTTGAACTTCTTCAGCTGTTCGAGTTAGAAGCCCTTCGTTTTCCGGATCGGAGATAACCTTGTCGATGAAGCTGCTAATCAGCAACATTTCATTTTCTTTAAATCCGCGAGAGGTGACGGCAGGAGTTCCAATACGAATCCCACTGGGATCAAACGGTTTTCGTTTATCAAATGGGACAGCATTGTAATTAAGTACAATGCCAGCTTTGTCCAGCGCCTTGGCAGCCGTTTTACCTGAAATATTTTTATTGGTGAGATCGACCAACATGAGGTGATTGTCGGTGCCTTTTGTGATAAGGGTGAAACCCATGGCCATGAGAGATTCAGCGAGGATTTTTGCGTTTTTGATTACCTGAACGGTGTATTGTTTAAAGGAATCTGAGGTTGCCTCTTTTAAGGCAACAGCAATTGCCGCTGTAGTGTTGTCATGGGGACCGCCCTGAACCCCTGGAAAGACGGCTTTGTCTATCGCTTGTGCATGTTTTGCCTTGCAGAGAATCATCGCACCTCTTGGGCCTCGGAGGGACTTGTGTGTTGTTGTGGTGACGACATCGGCATAGGGAATTGGAGATGGATGGACACCGCCTGCTACAAGTCCTGCAAAGTGGGCCATATCAACCATGAGCAAGGCCTTCACCTCGTCGGCAATTTCTCTGAATTTTGCGAAATCCAGCACTCTTGGGTAGGCTGAATGGCCGGCGATTATAATTTTAGGTTGCACAGATAATGCTTTTTGACGAATACTGTCGTAATTAATAAGTCCGGTCTCTGCATCAAGTTCATAGGATTGGGCGTTAAAATAACGACCTGAAATGCTCACCTTGGCACCATGAGTTAGGTGGCCTCCATGGGGAAGAGCCATGCCAAGGATGGTATCTCCTGGGTTGAGAAAGGCAAGGTATGTCGCAAGATTGGCAGGTGAGCCCGAATAAGGCTGGACGTTAACGTGCTCTGCCCCGAACAAATCTTTTGCTCTTTTAATTGCTAATTGTTCGACCTGATCTATCAGTTGCTGTCCTTCATAATATCGTTTTCCGGCATACCCTTCAGAGTACTTATTGGTGAGAATAGACCCGGTTGTTTCAAGAATAGCCTTCGAAACATAATTTTCTGAGGCGATCAATCTAATCTTGTCGGCCTGACGTTTTTCTTCCTGCTTGACCAATGAATAGATTTCAGGATCAAGCTTTTTTACACTTTCCATCTCTTCTCCTTGTGGCGTGTCATTCTGTTAAGCCAGTACTAACCGTCATTACCGTTAGAGTTGCAGACAGTTACAATTTGGGACTTTCGAATTTCTAAGAGGTTAATGGACTTAGGATTATTTTAAAAGGACCCTGCAATTGAACTGAGTGGCTGTGCCCTAATAAATATTTGTGAAGCATACCGTAATCAGTGAGGCGAGTACTATAATAAAAACAGCAGTATTTGAACAGAAGAAAGTATAATAGTCCTTAAAAGGTGGGAGATCCTGATGGGTGGTGAGGGCATGCTATGTTGCAACCGAGCTTCTGAGTTTATGCAAATTTGGGGAAGTCAGTAATGACACCGGTCGCTCCCATTGTAAAAAGATCCTGCTTTCGTTTGTCAGAATTAACCGTAAAAACATTAATGCCCAATCCGGCGGACCGGAGTTTCTTGATAAGAATATCGTCGGTGATGTCGTCGGATGGATGATAAGCAGCGACACCTAGAGTTGTCAGATATTCGACAAGATTTTTGGGATGAGATCGTTCTTGCAATGCAGCTGTTGATATTGTTGAAACACAATTTTTTGCTATAACAAGATAGTCATGATTGAAAGAAGAAATGAGGACTCGCGGAACAGATTTGGTTCTCTGAACCACTTCAAGCACACATTCTGTAACCTGTGAGTTTACCTCTTTTCCACTATGGTCTTTGATTTCAATGTTAATAGGAATTTTTCGCAAGGAAGGATGACGTAGAACCTCCTCAAGGGTCATGATTCTCAGAGGAATCATCTGCATAAGTTTCACCGAAGACATTTCTTTGCTGAGAATAGTGCCGAATGGATCAGTGTTAAGAAACCATGATCCAGTGTCAAGAGTTTTGAGTTCGGGGATTGTCCAGTCATTTACCTGTAAAGATTTAATACCAAGCACTAAACGTTTATCATGTGCGTTGCTTGTTCTTTCTAATGTTTCATCATGGATGACCACAGGAATCAAATCTTTGCTCACCTGGATATCTAGCGTAATGAAATGGCAGCGGCCTATGCTGGCCATAAATGCAGCAAGACTATTTTCAGGATAGTGTGCTCGGAAACCTCTGTGTGCAGCTATGAGCCGAAATGAAGAAAAATTATCAAAAAAGGTCATGGCAGTTAGCAGGCGAGTTTATACTAAAATGGCTACTTACTATGAAAATAAAGCTTTAAACAGCACAAAAGACTCACTCTTCTTGTAGTATATATTTTAGCTATTATTATAATTGGCATAACATATTGTTGCAACATTATTGGAAGTGTTCGTGGCTAAATTGAAGCGCATTGTTGTCATTAAGGGAAAAACTGAGTTTTTTTTATAAAAATATTGAATTTAGGGGCTTATTGATGAAGTCAGGCTTGCAATTCAGAAGCAAGCTGAGTTAGAATTAAAGTCCTAGATTTAATTGATTTCAGGTATACATAACTAATATTCAAGTTCTGCTGGTTACTATCAAAATATGAAGTTTTCAGATTTATTACTTTTTAAATATCCTTTCATAGTTGTCCTTCTTTCGGTCATACTTTTAACGTGTTTTTTTCAATCTGAAGTTTGGGCTGCGAAGAAAGATAAGTACGATATAATTTATATTTTGACAGGGGATCTCGAGAGGGTTCTTGATTATAAAGAGGAGTTGGAAGCGGTTTTTGATGCAAAAGTCAGGAAAAAGCTAAAAATAGTAGGACGGGGTGGGGAGTATGCACTGATTTATGACGGTAATGACTCCGCCAGTACTGTCACGAAAACACTTATAAACCATAGTGAATTACTAAATGCAGCAGGTCTTGATGAGCCTTATGCAACCAAGGAACAAAATTTTCACAGTCTCTATAATGTCAGTTATGGCATGGGGCCGAATCTGGAACCACTCAAAAAAAGATATGAACAAATTTATGGTTGTTTGGGTAAAGATGTCAAAAACGATCTTTTTATTGAAAAGACGGATTTTGGTAACTATGCCCTCATTTATCGCCGCCGCGGTGATAAAAAGTCAACCATCCGGGTAGCGAAAAAGCATGCTAAAATTCTGCGCTCAAAAAGGATATCAACGTCGATTACTCGAGAAAACAATAACCTGGTTATGTACGGTGAATCAAGTTTAATCGATGAAGCTGGAGCTGATAAACCCATAATTTGTGATCTGCCGGGTAGAATTACCAAAAAGCCAGAAGTGGCTAAAATTGTCGCAACATCAAAGGCACATAAAGTAAAGCCAAAAACAAAGCCAGCTTTTTCTTCTTCGACTGTTTCAAGATTTGAACGATCGATTGAGAAATACATCAACAAACTGAGAAGAAAAGGACGGATATCTAAAGATGAGTCTACAGGTTGGATGGTCTATGATTTGGAAACGAATAAGAGTGTCATCGATATTAATGCTGATCAGGAATTTCAAGCTGCGAGTATGATAAAACCCTTTGTCGCTCTGGCTTTTTTTCATCAAGTCAAAGTGGGCAAGATTAAATATGGTCCTAAAAGTCGAAGAAAAATGGAAGCAATGATTCAGCGGAGCAGCAATTCCGCGACTAACTGGGTCATGCGGCAGGTAGGTGGGCCTGCAAAATGTGAAAGGATCCTGAAAAGACATTTTGGTCGAATTTTTAAGAAAACGGAAATTAAAGAATATATCCCGGCCGGTGGTCGCACCTACCTCAATAGTGCGCCCCCATCTGACTATGTGAGATTTTTAAAAGCACTTTGGAATAAAGAACTACCAAAAGGTAAAGAAATCCGCAGGTTGATGGCCATGCCGGGACGTGATCGTCTTTATCATGGAACCTCTATACCCAAAGGAACTTTGGTCTACAATAAGACTGGATCCACTGGCCATCTTATTGGTGACATGGGAATCCTTGTACCAAAAACAAAAAAAGGCGGGCGATTCCCCTATGTCATTGTCGGTATAATTGAACGACGTTCGAAAGCACGCAATTATGGTAGATGGGCGGATTCACGTAGTCGAGTCATTCGCGAAGTATCAACGTTGGTTTATAAAGAATTGAAAAAGGAGCATCAACTGTTGTGATGTTTGCAGGGAAGGGGCTATCTCATCCTTCTTACCCTTGCAATGGAACGCTTTTCAGTGCCCCTTTTCGGGCACTTTCTATTTTAGGGGGAATGTTATGAACGTAATTATGGATTTATGCGTAGTTCCAATTGGGGTTGGTGTTTCTGTTTCTGAGTATGTGCTGGCCTGCCACAAGGTTCTGAAAAAGGCCGGGTTGAAAACCCAATTACATGCTTACGGAACAAACATAGAGGGTGAATGGGACGAAGTGATGGCTGCGGTAAAAGTCTGTCATGAAAAAGTGCATGGGATGGGAGCTCCACGCATCACTACGACTATTAAAATGGGTACTAGGGTCGATCGATCCCAAACAATGGAACAAAAGGTTGCAAGCGTCCTTGATAAGGTTCAATGATTCACCAACCGCAACAGACTGTATCTTGATATACGTCCCAGCAGCAAGATCATTTACTCAAATGAGAATATACTTTTCTATCTCAATTTTATAAGCCTCTATTTAAGTAATGCATAAGCGCCTTGCTACCCAAGACATCTGGTTAAGGATCAAAATGGTAGAGATACTTCGGAGAGTATGTTAGCCAGGCGCGGACTGGAGATGACTATTGAGTGTTTTTAATGCGGATTGCTCCAGTTGATAAATACTTCCTCTGGTTACACCGTACACCTCGCTTATAGAGATAACTGATTGTTCTTTATCTTGATATGGGGGTAAACCATATCGGCGTCTGATGATGTCGCCGCTTTTTTCTGACAGCAGTTGTTCAATAGCATCAAGCAAAGAGGTTTTAAGCTCAGAAGACTCAACCTTCCTGACTGGTGAGGAGCTATCTTGACTGAATTTTGAATATAAATCAGATGGGTTGTTATTGAAAGTTTCTTCACCAGCTGTTGTTGCATTCTGAATTCGTGTTGTATATTTGTATAACTTTTCAGTGTCCTCAGTTTTTAGTGCTCTCGTGTATTGTTCTACAGTGTTGGAAGAAAGACGAATAAGACGACCACTTAACGATTGACGCTGAATTTCTTTAAACACCCAGTTAGCGGCAAATGTTGAGAAACGAACGCCAGACGACTGGTGGTATCTATAGGCGGCTCTGGCAACACCGAAACTACCAATCTGAACGGCATCTTCGAAAGTTACTGATTCTTTATATATATCGTTGATTCTGGCAACAAGAGTTTTAATTAGTCTTGTGGTCAAAATCATGTAAATATTTCTAATAGTATTGAGTTTCTCGACAATAGCGTGAAGCTCTAAAAAATGTTGTGTCTGTAGATCAGTTACTTTGGCATTATTGAGGATGCGGTTCCATACACGGGCAAGGACAAGATGCTGGAAAGTCTTTGCAAGTGGGATTGTGGTGTTAGATGGATTCGAGCTAAAGAGGATGAGCGCTTCCTGTCGCTCTTCCTCGGACGATGCTATGCTGGAAGTTCCAAAAAATATTTTTCTATTTTGAAAGAGGTAAATATTTTGGACAAGAGTCAGTGCTGCCTGTCTGAATAATCTTGAGTGCAATACAAGTTCGGTGAAACGATGACGGAGGAGCAGCACTTCTGTCGCCATTTCTTTCTCATCAGCTGCAGTTAGTTGAGTACTATTTTTTGGGATTGCCTGAGAGAGGTCAGGTAAAAGTCCTTCATGCTCCAACACTTTATTTTCAAGACAAGTACTGAGATTAAGCGCTTTGACCCGTTTTGCAAAAGGAATCAATGACGGTGTTGTCGGGAGGAGATCGATTAAATCAGGTAATTTTATTTGTCTATCAGGCATGATGTGATTCTGTATTATACGTATATAGATAAAAATAGTGCTTAAAACTGTCAAACGAGGCCATATACAATAAAGGATATCACATATTATTTTTAATATTAAAGAATTCCTCCTCAAATCGAGAAATTGTTATTTGTGAACTGACAGAAGAGACGCCTGATTTTTGAAAAAATTATCTGGAGCGGTATGAAACTTGTCAATAATGGTATCTAAAAAATGCAGGATAATTTGCAATTCATTGGGATTAAACAATTCCATTATATTTTGGTTGTAAGATTTAACGAGCGGAAGGGCGTGTTGTAGTTTTACTTCTCCTTTAGGTGCTAGAAAAACTTGAGACGCCCGTTTGTCCTTTTGTGATTGTATTTTTTGGATAAAACCGTTTTTTTCCATTCGTCATGTTGGGATAGATACATTAGGGCAGCAACCTGGGTCGCACTGACACCGATTTTATCTTTTATTTCTTTATCAACCGATTTCATGAGGACGCGTTGGGCTAGGTTGAGTCTATAAAAGAGATGCTGGCTGTTGTTATTTTCGATCACGGATTTTTATAGCTCACTTTTACGAATATGGATGCTGCGCAGACTTCAGTACCCTCTGAATCAAGTATACTGACAGGAACCTCTTTTTCTCCAGGTGTTTCCCAGTCAATTCTCTTGCCGTCGGCAATCGCCCTGAGGGCGGTTTTTGCCTTTGCGAGATACTTGACGTTCATACCGATAGGGATCCAGCGACAGGTGTCTGGAATGGAAACATCAGTCATTATTCCAGCTGATATTTCAGCCAAATTGCACATAGCGATTGCATGTACAGTCCCTAAGTGATTATGTACTTCATGGGTATTTGGCATAGAAACTTCACTGTAGCCTGGTCTAAGGTCGACAAATGTGGGGGTTATAGTTGAGAAGTAAGGGGCAATTTCACAAACTTTTTGGCTAAATATTTCATTGCCTACTGCTTTATAAAGATCATGTAGCTGGCTCATATCAGTCTCTCCTTCAGGTTTCTGGATCGGCAAATGATTTTTGTTTTATCTACATTCAAAAATAACAAAGAATCCAGATAGTACATATGTGTACTATCTGGATATTTTTAATACCAAAATGATCAAGATAAATCTATATACATTCAAACAATGAATTATGAAAAGACGACTATCCGAAAAAGGGCAAGGGGGGATAATTTTATATAGTGATTACCGTTTTATTTTTCATACCTTCACAAATATTCTCCCTGGAACCACAGTGTATTCTACACTTGGTAGCCTTATGTAGGGTTCAAATTCAGTAAATGGAGATTTAAAATGGCCTTAAACGGTGTCATTAGAAACTGCAGACGGCAGAGGACCCGTCTCAATTATCTAGCTGTTGCAAAAATACATACGGAAACAGGTCTGGCCGTGGTTGGTAACCTGAGGGATATTGCCATTGAAAGTCTTTATGTTAAAATTGATGAAGAAGAGAAGGCTACACTGAATCAACATGAAACAGTAGATGTAGATATAATGGTGACTAAAGGGGCAAGCCGATTGACAATAGCTGTTCCCGGTGAGATCTCCAGAGTAGATGACGATGGAGTTGTGGTTATGTTTACTGAGCCTTTAAAGTGGTGGCCGATATTTTCACTGTTCCCCGTCAACGAACAGTTTCTATTCGATATCGTAACACAAACTTAAAGGGTGTCCAGTTATAGCTGCACAGTGATGTGCCAATAAAATTTGAAGGTAAATGCAGAGTTATTAAACTGAATTTGTTTAGAAAAATTAAAATAATCAAACGAAAAAAGCCCCAAACACATACGTGTTTGGGGTTTTTTTTATAAAGAAACGGCGGTGACCTACTCTCCCACACAGTCGCCCGTGCAGTACCATCGGCGCTAAAGAGCTTAACTTCCGTGTTCGGAATGGGAACGGGTGGATCCTCTTTGCTAT
>Ga0070729_10002676_pt1 | contig 22369 bp, 17 predicted proteins | sample tdDd472_FD_66725 | JGI IMG/M metagenome (GOLD analysis project Ga0070729, IMG submission 66725) | Marine sediment microbial communities from the Atlantic coast under amendment with organic carbon and nitrate - tdDd47.2 | ecosystem: Environmental > Aquatic > Marine > Coastal > Sediment | place... | reverse complement strand
CTTCGACGTGCGTAAGTCGTTGCTTGAATTTGATGACGTGGCAAATGATCAGCGTACGGTGATCTATCAGCAGCGCAATGAGTTGATGGAATCTGCCGATATCGAAGAAGCGATCAGCGGCATTCGTTATGAAGTGATTAGCGAGCTGGTTGATGAACACCTGCCGCCGGAGAGTCACCACGAGCAGTGGGATGTGCCCGGTTTGCAACAGGTTCTGGAGCATGAATTTAATCTGCCGCTGAATATTCAGCAGTGGATCGACCAGGATGCAGAGCTTGCGCGCGATGCTATCGCAGAGAAAGTGATAGATGCAGTGCAGTTGGCGTATGACGAGAAAGCCGGTGATGTAGGCGCTGAAGTGATGCGTCAGGTTGAGAAAGAAATCATGCTGCGTCAGGTTGATAGCCACTGGCGCGAGCATCTGGCTGCTCTTGATTATCTGCGTCAGGGTATCCATCTGCGCGGTTACGCCCAGAAGAACCCCAAGCAGGAATACAAACGCGAAGCTTTTGAGATGTTTGGCGCCATGATGGATCAGGTGAAGTACCAGACCATTGGTTTCCTTTCTATGCTGCGAATCCGCGGTGAAGAAGATGTGGCAGCGGTCCAGGGCAGCGCACCGGCGCAAGGTTCTATTCGTGCGAGCCATGCCGAGGCAGCATCTGTATTGGGCGGCGCTCAGCAGCAGGCACCGGCAGCAGGTGGCGCATTACCGGGGCTGCCTTCATCACAGCAGAACCTGCAAACCAATCGCCCGGCAGAACAGCAAGCGCCGGCGGACAAACCGTTTAAGCGTGAGCAGCCTAAGGTTGGGCGGAACGAACCTTGTCCTTGTGGGTCGGGCAAGAAATACAAACAATGCCATGGCAAGTTGTCATAGTGGCTTTTATTTGAGTTCATGCGTTGTTGCTTGTCGCTCGTTTAGTGTTACTAAACGTCGCTCCGCACGCCTAGCCTGAACTCAAATCCAAGCACATGAACAACTTGCCTTAAGCCATAGAACTAGCTCGTTGCGTCGCGTCTCACGCCTTAATTACCAACAATACTCGACGTAAGACAGCGCGACGTTTTTACTGACACTAAATCAAACCACACAAATAGTTTTTCTTTTGATTTTGTTGTTGCTGAGATAATAAGCGTTGCTCGGCGCTCGTTTAGTGTTACTAAACGTCGCTACTCACGCCTTGATTAACAGCGAATGACACGTAAGTCTTAATTTTCCAGTTTCGTGATTGTTGGTGCTATTGTTCGATCGTCATTCGGTCTTGCTTCTCGTCGAGAATAAATGGTTTCTGAAAAGGTCATGTCTGCTAAACCAGAGCTTGATATTGCTGTAGGTATTTTGGTTCGAGATGATCATGTTTTGATCGCTCAACGACCTGCCGGTAAACACATGGCCGGTAGTTGGGAATTTCCCGGTGGCAAGGTCGAGTCGGGCGAAACGGTTGCCGAAGCTCTAAGTAGAGAGCTGCAAGAAGAGTTGGGCATAGACGTTTTGGTAGCAGAATCGCTAATGACTCATACGCACGAATACCCTGACCGCATCGTTCATCTCAAGGTGTATACGGTGACTGAGTTTATCGGAGAGCCCGCGGGTCTCGATAATCAGGCGTTGGCATGGGAACCGCCCGAAAGCCTTATGAATAAAGGGCTTTTGCCGGCTGATGAGCCGATAGTGGCCGGGTTGAAGGAGTGGTTTTTGACCCGTTTTGCCAGCTAGCAGATGATCAGTTTGAAGCCGATATCATCATGACACTGGGTCGGTTTTGTGTCGCCCGCCTGCCAACCCATAAAGCGAACTGTAAAGCGATGATGGCTGCCGCTCACTTCCGGAAACAATCCTAAGCTTTTATCAAACTCAATAACAACTAAAGAGACAGAACTGCCTTTTTCGAGTGAGTGCTGATAAACCCCGTTTTGCGCAACATGTTCTTCGGCAGGACGACTGTTTCGTTGTAGCCAGAGTAATTCAGCAACACTGTCACACAATGGTTTAACAGAGTTGAGCCATTTTGCTAAATCTTCAGAGCGGCGTTCGTAACTTTGACGAAGCCAATGCGTGTAGTCGGGCAGATCAAATGCACACGTGCCGCCCGGTATCGCGCTCCGATGGCGGATTGCATTTAGAAATTCATTATCACGTAGCGGCTGCAGATATTTAGGCCCGACATCATTGAGGCGTTCGCGCAGTGTTTGCAGCTTCTCAATGACGTCATTCAGTTTTCCTGAATCGACATTGTCCTGACTTTGCAGGCGTTCCAGCAGAAACTGCTGGCGTTCCAGCTCTTTGAGCACTTCGCCGCGGATATCACCGCGCAGCAGTATGGCTACGATATCGAGCAGGGCATTGACACTGGAGCGACTGGCCCATGATGTGGGCTGCTCAAAGTTGTATATAAGTTGTTTGTACAGGAACTCAAGGCGTAGAAAAGTACGCATGCGCTCACTAAGAGGGTGCTCGTAAAGGCTGCTTTTTTGAGCAGTACTCGTACTGATGATTTCTGCAGGCTGATTCATTAGTTTGTCAGCATGGCCTCATTAATGGCAGATGTTCCGGACTTCCCCAATGCCTTCTATTCTGCGTTATCCGCACGCTGACCGCAAATGTCTGCGCGGTTGGAATAAGACATAAGCATAGGGTTCGCCGGCAGGCGCGTTAGATGTGCTTTTCAGGGAGCTTGTTGCAGATACTTTTCGTGCAGGGCGACTATTTGTTCACGGAGCTGCGCGAGGCTGCCGGAATTTTCCACAGTGTCATCGGCACGAGTCAGTCGTTCATCGGTACCCAGCTGGCTGCCAATAATCTGTTCAGCCAGAGCTTCGCTGGCGGCATCGCGTTCGATCAGCCTGGCCTTCTGGCGTTCCGGAGAGGTGTGCACCACCAGAGTGCGGTCGACGAGCGTATGGAAGTCGGTTTCGAACAGTAGGGGCACCACGATGATCAGATAGGGCGCTTCGGTATGGCTGGCAAGGTCCAGCGTGCGTTCTCTGATACGCGGGTGGAGTATGGCTTCCAGCGCATCTCGCTGCTCTTTGCCCGAGAAAACGATATCGCGGAGGCTGCTCCGGTTGAGTTCGCCATTTTCGTCAATTATTGAGGCGCCGAAGTGCTCGGCTATTTGATCGAGGGCGGGCTGCCCCGGCATAACCACTTCACGTGCTATCACGTCGGTATCGATAACCGGCACACCCAGTTCTTCGAAGATTCGCGATACGGCTGTTTTGCCGGACGCGATACCTCCGGTCAGGCCGACCCGCAGGGCATGGCTGTCTGATTTGGTTTCTGTGCGTTCGCTAACCATTGGGCAGGGATAATAAAGTCTACGCAGTTGCCAGAACTGCAGTGTACCTGTTCGGGGATGACAGTGCTGCCGGTGTCAGCGCGGTGGCTGCTTAGCCGAACAAACCACTCATGATGCCGCCAATCTCAGGGCCCCAAAGTAATGCCAGTAAACCGGCACCGGCCAGATAAGGTCCGAAAGGAATCGGTACCCGCCGGTCGTGCTTGGTAAAGAGAATTAAAGCAATGCCGACAACAGAGCCTACTACTGCGGACAGGAGTATTAGCATGGGCAGCGCTTGCCAGCCCAGCCATGCCCCCAGTGCTGCCAATAGCTTGAAGTCGCCATAGCCCATACCTTCCTTGCCGGTAAGCTTCTTGAACACCTGGTAGACCGTCCAGAGTGACAGATAGCCTGCTATAGCGCCAATTACGCTGGATTGCAGATCAGGTGCCAGCAGTGGGTGCTGAGGCTCAAAGAGGCTGACCAGAATGCCCGCCCAAACCAGTGGCAGAGTCATGCTGTCCGGAAGCAGTTGATGGTCGGCATCGATCATAGTTAGCGCGATCAAATACCAGCAGAAAAACAGTGCGGCAACGGCATGAAGATTGAAACCGAACTGTAAGACAACCAGTACGGTAATCAGGCTGGTCGCCGCTTCTATAATCGGGTAGCGGATAGAAATTTTTGTTCCGCATGCTGCGCATTGCCCTTTCAGGAAAAGCCAGCTGAAGACCGGGATATTTTGCAGGGCCGTGATTTGAGTGCCGCAGTTACCACAGCGGGAGCGTGGTACCGAAAGATTAAAGACTTCGTTATCGTTAGCTGCTTCAAGAGCAACACCCTGAGTTTCGGCTATCAGCATGCGGCATTCTTCTTCCCACTCGCGTCGCATCATCACCGGTAAGCGATAAATGACGACGTTCAGGAAGCTACCGACCAGTAAGCCGATCAGCGCAGCGCAAAAAAGCAGGAATTCTGCAGGAAGTGTTTCTAGCAACATGATGGTGTGATTGTGTCGTGTTTGCCGCTGCTTTTAAACCACCGCGCCCATTTTGAAAATGGGGAGGTACATAGCAACCACCAGACCACCAACGAGCACGCCCAGAACTGCCATGATTAAAGGCTCGAGCAGACTGCTGAGGCCATCTACGGCAGCATCAACGTCATCTTCATAGAAGTCGGCTACTTTGCTCGACATGTCATCGAGCGAGCCTGACTCCTCACCCACAGCGATCATCTGGATCACCATGTTAGGAAAACGATCCGTGTTTTCCATAGCTTGTTGCAAACGCATACCGGTAGCCACTTCGGTGCGGATATCCATAATTGCATTTTCATAGACGATGCTACCTGCGGCACCGGCCACCGATTCAAGGCCTTCCACCAGTGGTACACCTGCACTGAACATGGTTGAGAGGGTACGGGCAAAGCGGGCAATACAGGATTTATCAAGTATGGGCCCGATAATTGGCAATTTAAGACTCGTAATATCGAGGATCTCACGCATTCTTCGAGAGCGTTTCTTGAAGTATATGAATGCAGCTACAAAGGCCACCAAGCCTGCGACTATATAGAAGCCCTGAGCGCGCACGAACTCCGATAAGTCGATCACCATGCGTGTGAAAGCGGGGAGATCGGCACCAAAGCCTTTAAAGAGGTTCTCAAATTCGGGGATAACGAAGACCAGCAGAATGGCCGTAACAACAATGGCCACTGCAACAACCGCTGCCGGATAGAATAGTGCTTTTTTAACCTTCTTCTTAATGGCTTCGGTTTTTTCTTTGTAGGTTGCAATCTTGTCGAGCAATGTTTCCAATGCACCGGCTTGCTCACCGGCTGCAACCAGATTGACGAACAGGTCATCGAAGTACAGTGGATTTTTAGCCAAAGCATTGGCCAGACTGTTACCGCCCTCGATATCGGCTTTGATGCTCAGGATCAGCTTTTGCATGCCGGGGTTATCGTGACCGTTGCCGACAATGTCCAGCGCCTGTACCAGCGGGATACCCGCGGTCAGCATGGTGGCCAGCTGACGACTGAAAATAGCAATGTCGGTGGTCTGAATCCTGCTGGACTTGGCAAACAGAGTGCTCTGTTTGCGAATCTTTTTAGGTATGACCCCACGGGAACGCAGCTGATTTCTTACAGCTGCTTCACTCGCAGCAACCAGCTTGCCTTTAATAGGCTTGCCTTGCTTGTCTACGCCTTCCCAGTTGAAGGGAACCTGTTTAACTGCAGCACTTTGTGCCATAACTCACCGCCATTTCATCGCGCCGGTAGCATTCGCTACCGATAAAAACTTAATCCGTTAACTAATAGTAACCCTGTTGACTTCCTCAAGGCTGGTAAGCCCGTCCTTGACTTTCTGCAATCCGGCACGCCGCAAATCCCAGATACCTTCGGATTCTGAGGCCTCTGCTACCTGCACCGCATTACCACCTTCGAGTATGACTCTGGCGATGTTGTCCGAGACAGGCATAACCTGGAAAATACCGGTACGGCCTTTGTAGCCGCTGTCACAATTTTTGCAGCCTACCGGAGCAAAAATTGTGATGTCTTTTATTTCATCTTTCTGAAAGCCTTCTTTAAGTAAGGCTGCTTCGGGAACATCGACCGGCGCTTTGCATTTGTCGCAGAGTTTTCGTGCCAGTCGCTGAGCAATAATCAGACGCACCGAAGTTGCAATCGCGTAGGGTTTTACGCCCATGTCGACCATACGGGTTAGTGTCTGTGGTGCGTCGTTTGTATGTAGGGTCGAGAGTACAAGGTGACCGGTTTGGGCGGCTTTAATAGCAATCTCTGCGGTGTCGAGGTCACGAATCTCACCCACCATGATTACATCGGGATCCTGACGAAGGAACGCTTTGAGTGAACTCGAAAAGGTCAAACCGACTTTAGGGTTAACGTTAACCTGATTGATACCGGGAAGGTTGATCTCAGCCGGGTCTTCCGCGGTAGAGATGTTGCGCTCTTCGGTATTCAGAATGTTCAAGCCGGTGTACAGCGATACCGTTTTACCACTACCTGTAGGGCCGGTAACGAGAATCATGCCGTAGGGTTTCGAGAGAAACTCCATATAGGCATCTTTTTGCTGGGGGTAATAACCCAGCGCATCAATACCCAGCTTCGCACTGCTGGGGTCAAGAATACGTAATACGATTTTCTCACCGAACAGAGTAGGGCAAGTATTCACACGAAAGTCGATCGCACGTGTTTTGGACAATTTCATTTTGATACGACCATCCTGAGGGACGCGTCGTTCTGCGATATCGAGCCGGGCCATAACTTTTAAGCGGGCGCTGACTTTGCCCGCTAAAGAAACCGGGGGGTTCGCAACCTGGCGCAGCACACCGTCCATACGGGTTCGCACACGGAAAATTTGTTCATAGGGTTCGAAGTGAATATCGGATGCCCCTTTACGGATCGCATCCAGCAATACTTTATTAACAAAACGAACGACCGGTGCATCGTCGGCATCATCTTTAGTGACATCGTCCTGTTCTACTTCACCGCCGGAGACCTCGAGCCCGTCCAGGTCAAAATCATCATCTTCGAGATCCGACATTGAATCGTCGGCCGCATCCAGCGCGCTGGCTACAGCTTCTTCGAGTTTGTCGTGTTCGACAACAACCGGTTCAACACGCAGTCCCGATTGAAACTTAATTTCATCAATGGCGCCAAGGTTCGTCGGATCGGAAACACCCAGATAAACCCGTTTACCGCGGAGTACCATCGGCAGGACGCGGTGTTTGCTGATTAGTGTTGCATCGACCGCACGAATTGCATCAAGGTCGACTTCAATGGCATCGAGGTCCAGCAGGGGTACACCGAATTCCTGAGACGCAGCAATAGATACGGTATGCGCGTCGGCCAGATCCTGGGTTACCAGATGAGCAACCAGCGTTGAGTTGGCTGCACGGGCATCCAGTATTGCCTGAGTCATACCCGCTTCATCCAGAATGCCGTCCGCCACAAGGCGTCGTGGCAAACCTGTCAGAATTGCTTGTGTTGCGGTAGTAGCCATAGTTGCTCTTAAACTCGTGAAACGCCTGCTATTCAGGGTCTGAACCGATATTCACCTATAAATATCGGCTGGGCAACTATGTTAAGTCGGTATTGTGACAAGGTTCTCAAACACCGCAGATATGCGGGTTTCAGAGCGACTCGCCGCTGCGCGATAACGCGGTGCAGCTACTTATAGACGATTGGCTCACGGAAACCCTTTAAGCGCTTTTTAGCGGGTTTGCAGGAATGTGCGCTACTGCTTATGAGCCGGAACTGGAGGGGCGACAACTGGCCGGCAAATATTTGGAATCAACGGTTGGTTCGGCGTAGACAGCCGGGCTCGATGAATCAGAGCCGATAGGATTTAGTTCGTTGCCAGCGCCATTGACCGGAACATCGGCCCAGCCGCAGCGCCATACGATGCCACCGCCACCGCTTTCATAGGGAGTCATAGTCAGCGTTTCTTCATTGATCAGAGCGTTAGCGGCCTGCCCGTAGGTAATAATAATTGCACCGTTAGTGATACCGACAGAGTTTACGTAGGTGCCACTGTTCAATGTGGCATCAGAATCAATACCGGCTTGTGCCAGATTGCCGGCTACGCGGCCGGTATCCAGATAATTTTGGGTAATGGGTGTCTTCAGATTTGAGGCAATATTGAGGCCTTCCGAAACCTGGGCCCTAACTGTGTAGTCACTGTAGGCCGGTATTGCGATGGCGGCCAGAATGCCGATGATCGCAACAACGATCATAAGCTCAATTAGTGTGAAGCCTTGCTGAATAGATTGTGGGTTTGTCTGCATCATTGGTCCGGTCCCTGTCCGATTGAATGCTTACAAAATTGAGTGTCTTTGTTCTGACACGGTTTCAAAATCCTTTTTAGCTAAGTTCTTTTATAAGTAGTTTAAATTGCTTGTTAAAAGAACTTGGATAAAAACTTTTGATGTGTTGGTTAATAAAAAAGGGGGGCAGAATTTCTGCCCCCCTTTCTCGTTCTTGTCATGTCAGCATTTCTTGCTCGTTACGCTTTAGTTAATGATCAAGCTATGCCGTCATGGGTAGCCAGAGGCTGATTAGGCTGAACCACCGCCTGAACCACCACCTGAACCACCACTTGAACCACCACCGCCAGCAGCGGCAGCAGAAGCGCGACAAGCAGCTGGCAAGTACTTAGCATCAACGTTAGTTGTAGCATCAGTACCGATAGAGGCCAGACCGGTTGCCATAGTAGCGTTACCACATTTCCATACTACAGAACCGCCATTAGCATTAGCATATGGGCTCAGACCCAGAGTCTGACCACTAACTTTAGTGTTAGCCTGGTTACCGTAAGTGATAGTGATACCACCGGCAGCAACTTGAACCTGTGTTACATACTGACCACTAGTGTCTGTAGCATCAGCTGACATACCAGCAACAGTACGATCAGCAGGAGCAGAACCGCGGTTCAGGTAGAATTCTGCAACTGCAGTTTTAGCAGCAGAAGCCAGAGACAGGCCTTCAGATACCTGAGCACGGATGGTGTAATCCTGATAAGCAGGAATAGCGATGGCCGCAAGAATACCGATAATGGCAACTACGATCATCAATTCGATGAGGGTAAAACCCTTTTGAATTGCTTTCATGTGAAATCTCCAATTAACAACAACAATAAATTTAAAACGTGCGACTCGCTGGTCAGCGTGATTAATAATGCAAAGCCCGTGCCAACTTTTTTCAATTCGATGTAAGTGACTGTTATTAAAGGGTGAAAAATTTCAGAATGACGGTTCTGCTGTGTCTTGAGAGGTTTGGACTAGTGGAGGTTCACGTCATGCAGACCATTGTTTGTCACAAAGTGACAATTTTTGTCAGCTTTGGCATGAAAAAAGGGACCTGAAGAGGTCCCTTTGTAGAAATTTAGTAAAAGCCCTTTAGTTTAGGAAGAGCTTCTGCAGGCTTGTGGCACGTATTGTTCTTCAATCCAGTCACCAGTAAAGCCGTTGGGCATGCTGTAGCCGGACATGAAGCTGCTTATATCCAGGTTTGCACCCGCATACATGCAGGCCCAGCCGATACTACCGTCGCCTGAAACATACGGAAACAAGCCGAATTCCTTGTTTTGAATGGCCTGATTCGATTGGTTGCCGAACTTAACTAATATGTTACCGCTGGCCACAGCAACGGCAGTGACGTATTGGCCTGCGGTATCTGTCGGATCGCCAGACATGCCGGCAATCGTCCGGTCTAGCGGAGCTATGCCTGTATTGATGTAGTACTCACTGACGGCAGCTTTCGCGCCGGTGGCCATTGCGATGCCTTCGGATACCTGCGCCCTCACTGTGTAAACCTGATAAGCCGGTATTGCGATGGCTGCAAGAATGCCAATGATTGCAACGACAATCATTAGCTCAATTAATGTAAAGCCGGTTTGACGATGTTTCATCGAACTGCTCCTTTCCAATTTAGGTGCTACTTAAATATATGAAGCAAGATTTGTGCCATATCGGGTATTTGTTTAGCTTTTGCCGCTTATTTTGTGAGCTGCGCTCCAATGGGGAGCAGGAAAGGGGCGGCAAGTGTCCGATAAGAAGGCTTTAATCAATGCCCAGTTTCTGAATCCGGTAGCGCAGCTGGCGTAGCGTAATACCCAGCTCTTTTGCTGTGGCCGTTTTGTTGTATTTACATCGGGCCAGAGCTTCTTCAATAGTTTTACGTTCCATCAATTCCAGTTTTTGCCCCAGCATGGTTTCGTCACCGGGTGCATCTGCGGAGGGTGCTGCTGCAGCGGGTGCCGATGTTTCGGGGCTCAAGCCGGGAACGATTCCGGTAGCACCCGCGTTTTGTATATGAATGTCGTCAGCGGTGATGGTATTGGCTTCGCACAGAGTGGCCGCACGTTCAAGAACGTTCTCGAGTTCACGAACATTGCCGGGAAAGCCGTATTCAAGAAGCTTGGCTTTTGCCGATGTGTCTAAGCTGATGTCGTCCAGTTGCATAGATTCAGACAGATTCCCCAGAATAAAGTCGCTCAGCAATACCACGTCTTCGCCACGCTCACGTAAGGGTGGCACCTGGAGCTCAATAACATTAATGCGGTAGTAGAGATCTTCGCGGAACAGACCGTCTGCAACCAGCTGAGACAGATTCTTGTGTGTGGCACTCAGAATTCTGACATCGACATCAATTTCTGCGGTAGCACCGATAGGCCGGACCGATTTTTCCTGAATAACGCGCAGTAGTTTTACCTGCATGGGTAGCGGCAGGTCGGCTATCTCGTCTAAAAACAATGTGCCGCCTTCGGCCGCCTGAAACAAACCGGCTTTATCTGCCGCGGCACCGGTAAAGGAGCCTTTCTTGTGGCCAAAGAACTCGCTTTCCATCAGTTCTGCAGGAATGGCGCCGCAGTTCACGGGCACAAAAGGTCCTGCACTGCGGGCTCCTTGTTCATGAATCATTCGGGCAACCAGTTCTTTGCCGGTACCCGACTCACCGGTGATGTGCACCGGCGCCTGACTCCGTGCCACTTTGGCAATCATATTGCGTGCTTCATCAATAGCCGGGGATTCGCCCAGCAACCTGGCACTGCCTTCGTGATTCAGACTGAGTTTCAACGCGCTGATGATCAGCTTGCGTAGATTTTTAAGGTCGATGGGTTTGGAAATGAAGTCGAAGGCGCCCAGTTTGAGTGCCCTTACGGCTGTTTCCACATTGCCGTGTGCGGTGATGACACCGACTGGCAGCGACAGACCTTGCTGTTGGATCCATTCGACCAGATCAAGGCCATCTCCGTCGGGTAGGCGCATGTCGGTCAGGCAAAGTTGGAAGCGCTGCTTTTTCAGTTTCTCACGAGCCGATGATAGATCACCGCAGGTTTCCGTCGCTATATTCATACGATCCAGCGTGATTGCGAGTAACTCGCAAATATCCGGTTCGTCGTCGACAACGAGTGCTAAAGGTTTATCCATATGTGTGCCCGGGTTCCATTTGTTACAGCTTAAACCGTTGTCGTTTTCTTACCAGTACTACTTAGGTGGCTGCCTGCAGTTCCCAGCGACTGGGGTCTGCAAACACTATTTGAAAAACACTGCCAACTTCTTCATTACAGTTATATCGCAAGGTGGCGCGATTCTGTTCGCACAGTTCCTTGCATATGTAGAGTCCTAAGCCGGTACCTCCGTCAGGGCCAGTCGCAAACGGTTCGAACAGGTTTTCCTGAAGGTGTTCGGGTACTCCGTCACCGTGATCAATAATATCGAGAAACGGGCGTTTATTGTTAGGCCGGCGCCCGACGCGCATCTCTACCGCAATTCCGCCGGCTGACTGGCTGGCATATTTAATGGCGTTTTCACAAAGGTTCCAGGCGACCTGGTGCATGTGCCCCGGATCCATGCGCACGGTGATGTCTTCTTCCGGCATTTGCACAGACAATTCGCCTTCGTTGAGTTCGAGGGTGCTGGTGAACTCCTGGCAGAAGTCATCGCACCATTGTTTGAGTTCGATCAGTTCAGGGCGGGCTGCCTCTTTACGCGATAGCTGCAGGACGTTATCGATAATGTCGTTCACGCGGCGTGTGTTCTTATCGATGATGGCCAGAAAGCGGGCTTCTTCTTCACCAATATTGTCAGACTCCGCAAGTAGCTGACCGGCATGACTGAGTGCGCCGACAGGATTGCGAATTTCGTGCGCAATACTGGCGCTGAGTCTGCCCAGTGCTGCCAGTTTGGATTGTTGAACCTTGTCGGTTAACAAGCTGGCATCTTCCAGGAACATGAGCGCAGGGCCGCTATTGTCCGGACCCAGAGGCGCTATATGCACGTGAATCTGGCTTGTGCCATCGGGCCCGGTAAAGCCCGGCGTGCCGGAAATCGAGTCATTGCGCCAGTCAGCAAATAGCTTGGCGAGCTGCGGTGCGTGTTTCTCGAGAGATGAGCCGATCGCCTTGCGATTAGTGCCGAGCAATTTGGCGCCGCTTTGATTAAGTAAGCGAATACGATTACGCGCGTCGACGACTACGATGCTCTCGCGGAGATTCTGAATAATGTAGTCGTTCAACTGGGCAAGGTCGGCGAGGTCGATACCACGCTGATACGCGAGTGCTTCAGTTTCTTCTATGCGTTTAATCAGCGGCTGGGTACCGAAGGCGACCGCCAGAATAATTGAGCCGATAATGCCGGCCTGCACAAACTGACTTGCGTCAGTGACGCCTTGGGTAAATGACAGCGACTGTTCGCCGAGGATGACAATCACGGCGATGGCTGCCGTGAGGTAGGCGGCCGGTCTTTGTAACGTCAGGCCCATTGCTGCGACAAATATAGCCAGAAGGCCGGCCAGTCCACTACTGACACCACCGCTGCTATGTACGATCACAGTGATCAGTGCAATGTCGATTATCAGCTGGATAATCGAAAGCCGTTCGGAGTAAAAACGGAGTCTGAAAGTGAGCGTTGCGATGATCAGTGAGCTGATCAGGTAAATCAGTGCGCTGATGTTATAGAGGGCCGGATAGCGGTAGCCGAGAATGTCCGGCACGATTGAAAGCAGGCCGAGTGTTAGCAACGCGGTTGCGACAAATACCCTCAGGCTGGCAATCAGGCGTAGGACACGCAAGCCGAAGTCTGCGCTTGCCGGGTGGCCGGTAGCTAGTGGTATATCTTCTGCCTTTTCCATGCTTCTTTGGTCAGTCGCCCTGAAATGCCGCATTAAATAAAGGTTTCGTATAGATTCCAGGCTCTATTTAGCCTGTTTCCCGTTCGCGCGGACTCTATTGTAGCAACCTTAGGCTGTTTTTCTGCGACACAATGCACGCCAAAGCAGCTTATTTGACCCGAAATCACTCAATAAATGGTTTAACTTGGCGCGGCTTTCGCCCACAATACGCGCCTACAAGAAAAACCAGACGGAAAACCCGTGTTTTCCGGTGAGTTTTCCCCGGTTTTATAAAGGATTGAGGCCTATCTGGGCCGGTCCCGAATACCCTTAAGGAAAGACAAATCTTATGAACCTGCATGAATATCAGGCTAAGCAGCTGTTCGCACGCTTCAATATTCCCGTTTCAGCGGGTGAAGTAGCAGACTCTCCAAAAGCTGCACGTGAAGCCGCCTCCCGTTTAGGTGGTGAGCTTTGGGTTGTTAAAGCACAGGTACACGCCGGTGGCCGCGGTAAAGCGGGTGGTGTGAAGCTGGCTAAATCTCCGGATGAGGTTGAGGCCGCTGCCAAGGCTATGTTGGGTGAGCGACTCATCACTAAACAGACTGACGCCGCCGGACTGCCGATTAATCTTGTGTTCGTTGAAGCGGGTAGCAACATCGAACGTGAGTTGTATTTAAGTGTTGTGGTTGACCGTGCCGCCGAGCAGGTGAGCTTCGTTGCCTCAGCTGAAGGCGGTATGGATATTGAAGAGGTTGCAGAAGCAACTCCTGAAAAAATCGTGACCGTCAGTATTAATCCTGCTGCCGGCTTCCAGCCCTGGCAAGCCCGTAAGCTCGGTACCGTTCTCGGTCTTGACGGGAACCAGATGAAACAGTTCGCGGCACTCGCCGACAACTTGTATCGCCTGGTTTGGGAATGCGATTGCGAAATGGTTGAGATCAACCCGCTGATCGTTAACGACAAAGGTGAGTTGCACGTTCTGGATGCCAAAGTCGGTATCGAAGGCAACTCGATGTATCGCCAGCCTGAATTGGTGGCTATGCGTGATACCACTCAGGAAGATGACCGTGAGCGCACTGCCAGTGAGCACGACCTGAACTACGTATCTCTCGACGGCAACATCGCCTGCATGGTGAACGGCGCCGGTCTGGCCATGGCGACCATGGACGTGATTCAGTTGGTTGGCGGTTCTCCTGCAAACTTCCTGGACGTCGGTGGTGGTGCTACTGCCGAGCGCGTGGCAACAGCATTCAAACTCATTCTGAGTAACCCTTCGGTAGAGGCCATCCTCGTGAATATTTTCGGCGGCATCGTGCGTTGTGACGTTATTGCTGAAGGCATTATTGAGGCGGTTAAGCAGGTGCAGGTTGAAGTGCCTGTGGTGGTTCGCCTTGAAGGTACGAATGTAGAAATTGGCCGTCAGATGCTGGCGGATAGCGGTCTGGCTATTACTGCCGCGACTGACCTCACCGATGCTGCTGAAAAAGTTGTTGCAGCTGCTGCTGCGTAAGCTGCGGTTGTAAATTAAGGAACGTTTTGCAATGAGTATTCTTGTTAATAAAGACAGTAAGATTCTGGTTCAGGGCCTGACCGGTCGCCAGGGTTCTTTCCATGCCGAACAGTGCATGGAGTACGGCACACAGATCGTCGCAGGTGTAACTCCCGGTCGCGGTGGTTCAGAACACCTCGGTGTGCCTGTGTTTAATTCAGCTCACGAAGCTGTCGCTGCTACCGGCGCCGATGTCAGTCTTATTTATGTGCCGGCGCCTTTCGCTGCTGATGCCATTCTTGAGGCGGCTGATGCAGGTGTGGAACTGGTCGTATGCATTACCGAAGGTATTCCGGTTCTGGATATGGTCAAGGTTAAGGCCGCGCTTAAAGATTATGACTGCCGTCTTATCGGTCCTAACTGCCCGGGCATTATTACTCCGGGCGAATGCAAAATCGGCATCATGCCCGGCTTTATTCATCAGCCCGGCAAGATCGGCATTATTTCCCGCTCCGGCACACTGACTTATGAAGCCGTGTTCCAGACCACCAATAACGGCCTCGGCCAGACCACTTGTGTTGGTATCGGTGGTGACCCGGTTCGCGGTATGAACTTTATCGACTGCCTCGAGCTGTTCGAAAAAGATCCCGCTACCGAGGGCATCATCATGGTGGGCGAGATCGGTGGTACTGATGAAGAAGCAGCAGCCCGTTACATTAAAGACAATGTATCCAAGCCTGTGGTTTCTTATATTGCCGGTGTAACAGCCCCTCCGGGCAAACGCATGGGTCACGCCGGTGCGATTGTATCGGGTGGTGAAGGTACTGCTGCTGCTAAATATGCCGCTCTTGAAGAAGCCGGTGTTAAGACAGTCCGCTCTCCTGCTCAACTGGGTAGCGCAATGCTGGAACTGTTGGGCAGTTAACGCTTATTCTTGTTGCTCCATAGTGGAGTAGTAACCGATGGCCCGTATTAAGGTCGCTCTGGCTCAATTAAATCTGCTTGTTGGTGACGTGCCGGGTAATGCCCGGCAGATCTCCGCAGCGATCGAAGCTGCCCGCGATATTCATAAAGCCGATCTCATAGTTTTTCAGGAGCTGGCCCTGTGTGGTTATCCTCCCGAAGACCTGTTGTTGCATCAGGGGCTTAAGTATCAGGTTGCTGATGCGTTCAAGACCATCGCGGAATCAACCCGTGGTATTACCGCCTTAGTGGGTTATCCCGAATATACCGGTGATGAGTTATACAACTCGGCCGCGGTCATCGCCGACGGGTCGGTGCAAGCCAGTTATCGTAAATGGCGTTTACCTAACTACAGTGTATTTGATGAGCGTCGTTATTTTTGTGAAGGTGATACACCTTTAGTGATCGACGTGAACGGCGCGCAGCTTGGTGTTCTGGTTTGTGAAGACATCTGGGGTCCTGCACCTGCCGCAGCTGCAGCCGAAGCCGGTGCGGAAATGCTGGTAGTGCTAAACGGTTCACCCTTTGAGTCGGGCAAGCAGCAACAGCGCGAAGAAGTATTGGCCGGAAAAGCCAGGTCCCTGTCGTTACCTATTATTTATCAGAACCTGATCGGTGGTCAGGATGAACTGGTATTTGATGGTGGTTCGTTCGCGGTAAACCGCGACGGTACAGTCGGTATGCGTGCGCCGGCCTTTACAAGTGATATTTATTGTGTCGATGTTGATACCGCGGCGTCCACGCAGGTGAGTGGTGATATAGCACCGCTTGCGGAAGATGATGGTGCGGTGTACTCCGCCATTGTATTGGGCGTGCATGACTACGTGCGCAAGAATGGATTTGATGGTGTCGTTATCGGGCTGTCGGGTGGTATTGATTCGGCTCTGACTCTGGCGATTGCCGTCGATGCTTTGGGTGCCGATGCAGTTCAGGCAGTGATGATGCCGTATCGCTATACCTCGGATATGAGTGTCGAAGATGCCCGTCGTCAGGCCCGTGCTTTGAACGTCGACTATCATGAGATCCCCATTGAGCCGATGGTTACGGCTGCTACCGGGCAGTTGTCAGAGCTATTTGAAGGTACTGAAGCCGACACCACCGAAGAAAATATTCAGGCCCGTTCCCGTGGCGTATTGCTGATGGCGATTTCAAATAAGAGCCGTCGCATGGTTTTGACTACCGGTAACAAGAGTGAGATGGCCGTGGGCTATGCCACTTTGTATGGCGATATGGCCGGGGGCTTTGCACCCATAAAAGATTGCACTAAAACGCTGGTGTATAAACTGGCCCGTTATCGTAATTCACTGTCGCCGGTTATTCCTGAACGGGTGATAACCCGTCCGCCGTCGGCCGAGTTGCGTCCGGATCAGAAAGACAGTGACTCGTTGCCTGACTATGAAGTGTTGGACGCCATACTCGATGCTTTGATGATTGATGACAGTTCGGTGGATGAGATTGCGGCACAAGGTTTTGATCGCGAGACCGTTGGCGAGATACTGGCTATGGTGCGTCGTAACGAATATAAACGCCGTCAGTCTCCACCTTGTGTGCGTATCAGTGGCCGCGCCTTCGGACGCGATTGGCGTTATCCGATTACGTCGGGCTACGGTCGTAAATAGTTCTTTCCGGATACAAAAAAGCCCGCGCAGACTGAGTCTGTGCGGGCTTTTTTTATTGTGTTATTTCATTACCAGACTTTATACCAGGGGTCTTTGAGTTCGCTCAGACTGGCATTCGGGTAGTTGGTGTTCAGCACAGTGAGGGCATCGTCCGCATGCTTCTGCATGCCCAATTTGCGGTAAGACTTTGCTAACAGAATTAAGGTCTTCTCAAGTTCCGGTGCACCATTGAAGCGTTGCATCGTCAGGCTTGCCCGGTTCACTGCTGCAGTATATGCGCCACGGTCATAGTAGTACTGGACGATGTGGTTCTGATGTTCGGCAAGACGATTGCGGAGAAATAACATTCGCTGACGCGCATCCGGGGTGTACTTACTTTCGGGAAAGCGTCGTACCAGTTGTTGGAAAGCGATAAATGATTCTTCGGCATTCACCGGCGGCCGGCGACTGACATCGACACCAAGGTAGCGGTGTGTCATGTTTTTCTCACCTTTAAATTGAACCACGCCACGCATGTAGAGTGCGTAGTCCATTCTCGGATGAGTCGGGTTTTCTCTTTCGAACTGCTCGGTTGCCTCGATGGCAGCTTCAGGCTGCGCGTTCGAGTAGTAGGCGTAGATCAGATTCAGTTGCGCTTGTTTGGTTTCATTGGCAAACGGGAAACGGGCTTCGAGAGTTTCGTATGCCTGAATTGCGGTTGTCCAGTTCCCGGCCTTGAGTGATTTGTCGCCTTTGGACATCAGTTCGTTGGCGGCAGAGGTCATATCACGATTGTCTTTCTTTTTGTTGCTGCAGCCGGCGGTCAGCAAAGTGCAGGCCAGCACAAGCAGTAAAGGCAGAGTTAAGCGTTGCATGAGGTGTCCGTATTTCCTGAATAAGTGCAGCCGGCCAAAATTATAGGCGTAAAGCTACTGCGCGCGCAGCGAGAGTATAGCGTAATATCGGCTCTGTCTAAGCGGACTTGTGCTATGGAACCCTCTAAACAAACAATTGAAGTGCCCGAAGAGCTCGATGGAGCACGATTCGACCGTGTTCTGGCAAAGTTGTTCCCCGAATACTCGCGTTCCCGCCTAAAAACCTGGGTGCTGGGAGGCCGTGCTTTGCTGGACGGTGCCGAGGTGGCGCCCAAACAGGCAGTGAAGCAGGGGCAGCAGATCGAGCTGCTGCCGGAGGCCGAAGAAGTGACCGAGGCCGCTCCGGAGCCCATGAACCTCACTATTGTTTATGAGGATGAGCATGTCCTGGTGATTAATAAACCGGCGGGTCTGGTGGTGCATCCCGGGGCCGGTAATCACACGGGCACATTAGTTAACGGGCTGCTGGCACATGATCCGGCGCTGGCAGCGTTACCCAGAGCGGGTTTGATACATCGTCTGGATAAAGACACCAGTGGTCTGCTGATTATTGCCCGAAGCTTGCCGGCGCACACGCAGTTGGTACGTGCACTCGAAGCGCGCGAGATTTCACGTGAGTACCGGGCGGTTTGTCTGGGTCGTTTGACGGCTGGTGGCACAGTGGACGCACCTATCGGCAGGCATCCGGGGCACCGCACGAAAATGGCGGTGTCTCAAACAGGAAAACCCGCCGTCACTCATTACCGTGTGTTGACCCGCTTTGCTAATTTTACGTTTATTGCTGTGCGGCTGGAGTCGGGTCGCACACATCAGATCAGAGTTCATATGGCACATCAGAATCATCCGCTCGTGGGTGATCCGTTGTATGCGCGCCGGCTTGTGATACCGGCCGGTTCGGATGAGAGTCTTACTGAGGCCTTGCATGGATTCCGTCGCCAGGCTCTGCACGCCAGTCGCCTTGCTTTTGCGCATCCGATCAGCGGTGAGCCTGTTGAACTGCGGGCGGATATGCCCGCCGACCTGTCGAACCTGTTGCAGGTGATGGCAGCCTCATCCGATGGTATAAATATTACAGCTGAAGAACTGAACGCATTGTCATGGCCGGAGATTCAATCGAGTTAATCAGCCCCGACTGGGGCGCCCCCGCGAATGTGCGGGCTGTTGTTACTACCCGACGCGGTGGTAGCAGTACAGGCGACTGGGAGGGTTTGAATATCGCGACGCATGTCGGGGATGACCCGTCACATGTGTCTGCAAACCGTGCTGCTTTGATGGCCGCCGCCGGGTTGCCCGCAGAACCGTTGTGGTTGAACCAGGTACACGGCGCTGCGGTTGTTGAATACAGTAAGGCCGCAAAGGGTGATGGTGCAGAAAGTGCCGACGCGTCGTTTACTGACAAACCCGGCGAAGTCCTTGCCGTTATGACGGCCGATTGTTTGCCTGTTTTGCTATGCGATAAAGCCGGTACTCAAGTGGCTGCGATTCATGCCGGCTGGCGTGGTCTTGAAGCTGGTGTGCTACAGAACGCGCTTGCACGATTCGCCTCCGTGGATGTGACGGCTTGGTTTGGCCCGGCTATCTCCTCACCAAACTATGAAGTTGATCAGAAAGTTTATGATCACTTTTTGCGTCTTGCCGAAGGCAATGAAGATGCTTTCGAGTTCAGTCGCCCCGGGCACTACTACTTTAATCTGACGATGCTGGCGCGCCTGATACTGATGCGTGCGGGTGTTACCGACATCCACGATTCCGGTTTGTGTACGTTTGACGACGAGCGTTTTTACTCCTACCGCCGCGACGGTCAAACCGGCCGTATCGCCAGCCTGATCTGGTTGTCCTGAGTACCCCGGGGCTGCCCGGAAAAAATCCTTTTTTCAGCCTTTTCAGTGGCTTGAAAATAGTCTGTCCGCCCCCATATCTTGGGTAACAGAAATGATATTGCCGGACTACCCGCTATGGCGGGGCTTTCGGGAGGACTAAAACAATGCGAATGGATAAATTAACCAGTAAGTTTCAGATGGCGTTGGCCGATGCCCAGTCACTGGCGGTCGGTCGTGATCATCAGTTTATTGAGCCCGTACATTTGATGTCTGCATTGCTTGATCAGCAGGGTGGCAGTGCGCGCCCGTTGCTGACAAAAGCGGGCGCAAAAGTTGCCGTGTTGCATTCGAAACTTGGTGAGGCAATAGATCAGTTGCCGGCGGTAGAAGGTGCGGCCGGTGATGTGCATTTGTCTAATGAGTTGGGCAAGTTGCTTAACGTGACCGACAAGCTCGCGCAGGAGAGAAATGATCAGTACATCTCCAGTGAGTTGTTCGTGCTGGCTGCTTGTGCCGATAAGGGTCCGCTCGGAAAACTACTCGCTGACTCGGGCGCTGTTAAAGGCGCGGTCGAACAGGCAGTCAATGAACTGCGCGGTGGTGAGAGTATTGAAGACCCTAACGCGGAAGATGCCCGTCAGGCGCTGGACAAATACACCATAGACCTCACCGAGCGTGCAGAGCAGGGCAAGATTGATCCGATTATCGGCCGCGATGACGAAGTGCGGCGCACGATTCAGATTCTGCAGCGGCGTACCAAAAATAATCCGGTCCTGATCGGTGAGCCCGGCGTGGGTAAAACGGCGATTGTCGAGGGTCTCGCGCAACGCATCGTTAATGGCGAAGTGCCTGAGAGCATCAAAGATAAGCGAGTGTTGTCGCTGGATATGGGCGCTTTGATTGCCGGTGCCAAGTTCCGGGGCGAGTTTGAGGAACGCCTTAAGGCGGTGCTCAATGATTTGGCTAAGCAGGAAGGGCAGGTCATTTTGTTTATCGATGAGCTGCACACCATGGTCGGCGCCGGTAAGGGCGAAGGCGCTATGGATGCGGGCAATATGCTGAAGCCGGCACTGGCCCGTGGCGAATTGCATTGTGTGGGCGCAACCACCCTCGATGAATACCGCCAATATATTGAGAAAGATGCAGCGCTGGAACGTCGTTTTCAGAAGGTGCTGATTGAGGAACCGACGGTCGAAGACACCATCGCCATTCTGCGTGGTTTGAAAGAGCGTTATGAAGTGCATCATGGCGTTGAAATTACCGACCCTGCGATCGTGAGCGCGGCGACTCTGTCGCATCGTTACATCACTGACCGGCAGTTGCCGGATAAGGCGATTGATCTGGTCGATGAAGCGGCATCGCGTATTCGTATGGAGATTGATTCCAAGCCCGAGTCTTTGGACAGGCTGGAACGCAGGATTATTCAGCTCAAGATCGAGCGTGAGGCGTTAAAGAAAGAATCCGACGACGCGTCGATTAAACGTTTAAGTGATCTCGAGCAGCAGCTCGGCGAGTTGGAAAAAGAGTACGCCGACCTTGAAGAGGTTTGGAAGGCTGAAAAGGCCGCTGTACAGGGAACCACGCATATTAAAGAAGAGCTTGAACGTGCCCGTACCGAACTTGAGACGGCAAAGCGCGCTCAGGATTTGCAACGTATGTCGGAGCTGCAATACGGGCGGATACCCGAGTTAGAGCAGCAGCTCGAAGATGCCGGACAGGCGGAGCAGCAGGAAACCACTCTGCTTAGAAATCGCGTGACCGATGAAGAAGTGGCTGAAGTAGTGTCCAAGTGGACCGGCGTGCCGGTTAACCGGATGCTGGAAGGTGAGCGTGAGCGACTGCTGCGCATGGAAGATGCTATTCACAGTCGTGTCGTTGGTCAGGATGAAGCGGTTGTGGCGGTTTCAAATGCGATTCGTCGTTCGCGGGCGGGTCTTGCCGATCCGAACCGGCCAAACGGCTCGTTTTTGTTTTTAGGTCCTACCGGTGTCGGTAAAACAGAGTTGACCCGTGCTTTGGCAGATTTCTTGTTTGATTCGGAAGATGCGCTTGTGCGAATCGATATGTCCGAATTTATGGAGAAGCATTCTGTCGCCCGTTTGATCGGTGCACCTCCCGGTTACGTTGGTTACGAAGAGGGCGGCTATCTGACCGAGGCTGTGCGGCGCCGGCCTTACTCTGTGGTGTTGCTGGACGAAGTTGAGAAAGCTCACCCGGATGTCTTTAACGTGTTGTTGCAGGTCCTTGATGACGGTCGCTTAACCGACGGTCAGGGGCGCACGGTGGATTTCAGAAACACGATTATTGTGATGACCTCTAACCTGGGTTCTCAACGCATTCAGGAACTGGCGGGTGAAGAAAACTATGCGGCTATGAAAGAGTCGGTGATGGAAGTTGTGTCGGAACACTTCCGGCCCGAATTCATTAATCGTATTGATGACCTGGTGGTGTTTCATCCACTGGATCAGGATCAGATTCGCGAGATTGTTTCTATACAGTTGCAGAGTTTGCAGAAGCGTTTGGCCGATCGCGACATGGCATTGGAGCTGTCGCCTGTGGCGCTCGACAAACTGGCGGAAGCCGGGTTTGACCCTGTGTATGGTGCGCGTCCATTGAAGCGGGCGATTCAGCAACGGGTTGAGAATCCGCTGGCACAGCAGATCTTGTCCGGCGAGTTTGCGCCCGGGGATACGGTTAAAGTCGA
>Ga0070729_10002673_pt1 | contig 22381 bp, 18 predicted proteins | sample tdDd472_FD_66725 | JGI IMG/M metagenome (GOLD analysis project Ga0070729, IMG submission 66725) | Marine sediment microbial communities from the Atlantic coast under amendment with organic carbon and nitrate - tdDd47.2 | ecosystem: Environmental > Aquatic > Marine > Coastal > Sediment | place... | reverse complement strand
TGACGCGCCTGATCGACATCGAACAGAACGACGAGCTTGGCGAACTCGCCATGTGGTTCAACACGTTCATCGAGGTGCAGCAGCACCGCGTCCAGAATCTCGCCGGCAACGCGCGCCTGCTCGGCGCCGCCAGCGACCAGATGGCGACGGTCTCGGAGCAGATGAGCACCAACGCGGAAGAAGCGTCGAACAAGGCGAGCATCGTCTCGTCGGCCTCCGAACGCGTGAGCGGGAACCTGCAGAAGGTTGCCGCCGCAGCCGAGCAGCTGCACGGCGGCGCGCGCGAGATCGCAGCCCACGTGTCCGACTCGGTCGCCGTCGCCGACAAGGCCGTCCGCGAGGCGGGCAAGACCAACGATTCGCTCGCGCGCCTCGCCTCGAGCGGCGACGAGATCGGCGCCGTCGTCAAGGTCATCAACTCGATCGCGGAGCAGACCAACCTGCTGGCGCTCAACGCCACGATCGAAGCGGCCCGCGCCGGCGAGCTGGGCAAGGGCTTCGGCGTTGTGGCCAACGAGGTCAAGGAACTCGCTCGCGGTACCGCCCAGGCCACCGAGGACATCGCGCGCCGCATCCAGACCATTCAGGACGACACGCGCACGGCCGTCACCGCCATCGAACGGATCGGCAAGGTCATCCACCACATCCGCGGCATCCAGAAGGAGATCGCCGCTGCGATGGAAGAGCAGACGCTGACGACCAACGAGATCGGCAAGAACGTTGGCGAAGCGGCGCACAACTCCGCCGACATCACGAGCAGCATCGCCGGCGTCGCCGAGGCCGCCCGCATGACCGCCGGCGGTGTCCGCGAAACGCGCACCGCCGCCGGAGAGCTGGCCGCCATGGCGACCGACCTGGAGCGACTCGTCGCGCGCTTCGTCTACGAGCCGTCGAAACACGAGCCGGAGCACGCGGCCCGCGCCCCCGGGGACGAGGCATGGACGACATCCTCCGCGAATTCCTAGCGGAGAGTCACGAACACCTCGCGCAGTTCGAGGTGGATCTCGTTGCTCTTGAGCGTGCGCCCGACGACGCGGAGACGCTCGCGCAAGCCTATCGCGCGCTCCACACCATCAAGGGCAATTGCGGTTTCCTCGGGTTGCCGCGCTTGGGCGCAGTGGCGCATGCGGCCGAGTCGATCCTCTCCCATCTGCGCGACGGAGCGATCACGTTCACGCCGGATCGCGCCACGCTGCTTCTGCGCGTCGTCGATCTGGTCCGCGCGCAGCTGGACACGATCGAGCAGACGGGCACCGAGGGCGAAGGCGACGATACGGATCTGATCGCGGCGCTGCTCGGACAGCAGGACTCGGCCCCCCGCCCCCCCCCGACAGCTTCCCCGCAGACGGTCGAAACCACGCCGACCTCCCGAACCGTGCGGATCGATGTGGAGCTGCTGGACTCGATTCACAACCTCGTCGGCGAACTCGTCCTGATGCGCAACCGTGTCGTGCGCAGCAGGCTCGACGGCGCCGCAGTCGACCGGCGACTGAATTCGCGGCGCGAACTCGATCGACTCACATCGCAGCTGCAGGACGCCGTGATGCGCGCGCGGATGGAGCCGATCGGGCGTCTCTTCGAACGGATGGCGCGGCCGGTGCGCGACCTCGCGGCGGAACTCGGGCGCGACGTCGAGTTCACGGCGCGCGGCGGTGAGACGGAGCTCGACCGCACGCTGGTCGAGACGATCGCCGACCCGCTGCTGCATCTGGTGCGCAACGCGGTCGATCACGGGATCGAGACGCCGGAGGAGCGCGCGCGGGCTGGGAAGCCCGCGGCGGCGCGCGTGCGACTGAGTGCACATCAGGCGGGCAGCCAGGTCGTGCTCGAGGTGCACGACGACGGCCGTGGAATCGATCGTGACGCCCTGCGGGCGAAAGCGCGGGCGGCGGGGATCGACCGTGCGGACGACGAGGGCGCCGACCCGATTCAGTTCGTCTTCGAGCCCGGGCTGTCGACGGCGCCCGAGGTCTCGAACGTGTCCGGTCGTGGCGTCGGGATGGATGTCGTTCGCGCCAACGTGGAGCGACTGGGCGGCTCGGTCGAGATCGAATCGGAACCGGGCTGCGGCACGACGGTCCGCGTGCGCCTGCCGCTGACGCTTGCCATCCTGCCGGGCGTTGTCGTCGCCTGCGGCGGCCAGCGGTTCGTGCTGCCGCAGCGCCACTTGCGCGAGATGCTGCGCCTGCAATCGCGGTCGACGCTGGAGTCGCTTCACGACACGCCCGTTTATCGTCTGCACGGGACGCTCTTGCCGGTCGTCCTGCTCGATGAGCAGCTCGGGCTGTCGGCCGCGCCGGGCGAACCCGCTGCGCTGGCTGTCGTGGAGGCGGACGGTCGGCGCTTCGGACTCGTCGTCGATCGCATCGTCGATACGCAGGAAATTGTGGTGAAGCCGCTGGGCGCACCGCTGGACAGCCTCGGGATCTACGGCGGCGCCACGACTCTCGGCGATGGCGAGGCGGTGTTGATCCTTGAGCCGGGTGCATTAGCGGAGGCCGCTGGCGTGCGGCCCGACATGATGCGCGACGATCTCTACGCCGAGCCGGAGCCCGCCCTGAGGGAGCAGCGGTTCCTCGTGGCCGACGCGCTCGATGGACGCAGTCTGTTGTTTCCGCTGGAACGCATCGGTCGCCTCGAAGAGATTGATGCTTCCCGCGTGCAGAATGTCTCCGGACAAGCCTGCGTTCCCTACCGCGGGGATGTACTCCCCGTCGTGATCGATGGTGAACCGACCGCGCGAGCCTGGATGGCCGTGCTGCGGGGGGATCACGGTGACTTCGGCTATCTGGCAGCGGGCTTTCGCGACGTCGTCAACCTCCCCGAAGCCAGCGCGGAGGCATTGACGAACGTCGTTGAGGGGCGCGTGGCGGAAACCGTCGACGTGGCGGCCCTCGAACGCGGCCTGGAACCGCGCGAGAAGGTGAATCCGTGAGTGCCGGGTTGTGCACGTTCCAGATTGGGCCGTACGCGTGTGCGCTCGACGTGAGTCTCGTCCGCGAGGTGATGCGCCCGCGGCTCGTGACCCCGGTTCCGAAAGCACCGGAAGGGGTCGTCGGACTGCTCTCCGTGCGCGGACGCATCATTACTGCGTACGACCTCGGTCCGCGGTTGGGGCTCACCGCACGCGGCGATGAACCGGCGCGGTTCGGCATCCTGATCGATTCCGATACAGCGCCGTTGTGCCTCATGGTGGACGCGATCGGCGAAGTCGGACATCCCGATGCGGACCGCATGGAACCGCCTCCGGCCAGCCTCGACGCTCGCGTGCGACCTTACATCGAGGCCGCATACCGCGGACCCCGGAGCTTGTTTCTGGTGCTGGCTGCCGAAGCGCTCGCTCCGTAGGAAGCGCGCGGGGGAGGCGTCGACACAAGAGTGCGGCGCGGAGCAGCGCACGTTTGCGGTTTACGGTTTGCCGTTAGCAGTCGCAGCCGGCGCACAGAAGGCATCGGGAGCCCCGTGGGCATCCGCCACGCTCCGACCGTGAACTGTAGACCGCCAACCGTAAACCGATTCGCGGACCGCCCCCCACTCGCTTCATTTCCCCCCGCTGCCCGTCGATACAGACTACGGTGCGTACTTTAGTGGTAGATGACTCGCGGACGATTCGCCGCATATTGAGGGACGTGCTCGAGGAGATCGGGCATGAGGTCCTCGAAGCCGACAACGGCGAGCACGCGTTGGAGCGGCTGGATGCCGAATCCGCCGTCGACCTTGTGCTGACCGACTGGGACATGCCGGTCATGAACGGCGTGACCCTCCTTCGCAGCCTGCGGTCACACGCCGACCACTATGCGCTACCGGTCGTCATGGTGACGCAGAACGCGCGTCCCGAGAACGTCCGCGAGGCGATGGTTGCCGGCGCGACCGGCTACATCACGAAGCCCTTCTCCCGCAACAGCATCCTCGAGAAGCTCACGGCCCTCGGCTGCGAGATCCACCCTGCTCCGGACAGGCATCGCGTGCTGGTCGTCGACGACGCCGCCGTCGTGCGTCGCATGTTGGCGCAACGCATCGAATCCGATCCGGAGCTGGAGCTGGCGGGTGTCGCCAAGGACGGCCAGGCCGCGCTCGCGTTCGTCGACTCCGACTGCCCCGACATTGTCGTGCTGGATGTCGAGATGCCGGGGATGGACGGCCTCGAAACCCTCGCCCGCATGCGTGCGCGGTACCACCATCTCCCGGTCGTCATGTACTCGGTGCTGACCGAGCGCGGCGCCCGCGAAACGCTCGAGGCGCTCTCGCGCGGCGCGGTCGACTACGTCACGAAGCCGCAGGCCGTGAACAGCCCCGAGGAAGCCGCCCAGCAGATCGACGGTGGATTGCTGGCGAAGGTCAAGGCGATCTGCGGAGAACAGCGCCTGCGGGCACGCCCCACCGTGATCGCCGCTCCTCCTCAGCCGCCGGTGTCCGACGCCAAGACGGAGCTGATCACGATCGCGGCCAGCACGGGCGGGCCCGACGCGCTGCTTGGAATGCTCTCGCAGCTGCCGGCCACGTTCCCGATTCCGATCGTCGTCGCGCAGCACATGCCGCCCATCTTCACGGAACACTTCGCGCGCCGGCTCGATCGCGACATCGCGCTGCCCGTTCGCGAAGCGCACCACAACGACCGCATCGAAGGCGGCGGCGTGTGGATCCTCCCCGGCGGGAAAGCGAGCACACTCGACCTCGACTGGCAGGTTCCCGTGATCCACGTATCCGACGTCTTGGATCGCGGCCCCAATCCCTCCGCGGATCGACTGTTCCGTTCCGCGGCGCGCATCCGGGGGCCCGGTGTCCTCGCCATCGTGATGACGGGAATGGGCCGCGATGGCATGCTCGGCTCCGCCGCCATCGCGACCGCCAAAGGGCGCGTGCTGGTGCAGGATTGCGCATCGAGCGTCGTCAGCAGTATGCCGCACGCGGTGATCGAATCGGGCGTTGCCGAGCAGGAACTGCCGCCCGACGCCCTTGGCCGCGAACTCCTGCGTAGCGCGCAGAGTCACAGGAAACAGCCTCATGACTGAGCCGGAAGCGCTGATCGAGATCCTCGGGAAACGCGAGCCGAAGCTGACGGTCGGCTGGCGTCTCCGTGTGCGCAGCGGCGCCGCCGAGGAGTCATGCATCGAGTTGTCGAACGAGACGGTCACCATCGGACGCGCCGACGCCAACGACATTCATCCGGACGACTCCCAGCTGTCGCGTTTCCATGCCCGCATCGCACGCGAGAACGGAGCGTGGGTCGCGTCGGACCTGTCTTCCAAGAACGGCACCTCCGTGAACGGGCGGGCCATCGATCGCCACACGTTGCAACCGGGCGACCTGATTCAGGCCGGCGAGACAATCGTCGTTTTCGAGCGCGGCGAAGGAGGCCAGAGCTCCGCAGAGCCGATCCTGAACTACGCCGGGGGTCCCGCGCTCGACGCGCTCCTCGGGTTTGGCGAGATGCTCGCGTGCGCCGAGGACGAAATGGCCGTCTTCGAAGAGGTCGCATCGCGCGTCCGTGATGTCGTCGTCTGCGAGCGCGCCACGATCATCCTCGTCGAGGAAGGATCCGGCCGACCGCTCATGCAGTACTCCCACCAGGACACGTTGACCGGCGAGTCGGAAGAGCTCGGCGGCGTCGTGCTGCAACGCGCCCTTGAGGTCGAGCAGCCGTGTCTTGAGACGATTCCCGGGATCGCACCGTTGCACGTCCTGCTGGCGCCCCTTCAAGCACGCTATCGCAAGGCCGGTGTCCTCGTGATGGAGCGCGGGTCGAGTGGCCGACCGTTCGTCGAGGCCGAACTTCAATACGCGTCGATTGCTGCCGCCCACATCACCACGTTCCTGCGGAGCCTGCTGTAATGCGCATTCTGGTCGTGGATGACTCTCGCGTCGCGCGCTCGGTCCTGAAGAAGGTGCTGGGCGAGATCGGCTACTCGATCGTCAACGAGGCGTCCGACGGCGCCGAAGCGCTCGTGAAACTGCGGCAGGCGGACTTCGATCTGGTCATCACCGACTGGAACATGCCCCGCCTCGACGGCATCGGGCTCGTGCGCGCCATCACCAAGGCACCCGAACTCGAAGTGCCGGTGTTGATGGTCTCCGGGGAGACCTACACGACGCGCTTCGTCGAGGTGATTCGTGCAGGCGCGCAGGGCTACCTGCCCAAGCCGTTCACGGCCGACGCACTGCGCATCAAGATCGCCGAGATTGCCAAGAAGCAGGAAATGAAGCGCGAAGGCGAAGCGGCCACCATGAGCGGACGACTCGCCGAAGTCGGATTCCCGGAACTGGTGCAGTTCGTCTCTTCGTGCGCGCTGACCGGTCGCCTCATCATTCAGCACGACGAAATGGGTGTCCCCGTCCACGGGCTCCTCGAGGTTCGCAACGGGAACGTGATCGCGGCGTACTGTGGCGATCACGCGGGCGACGAGGCGGTCTACGCTATTGCGGAGTGGGACGAGGGCCTCTTCCGCTTCCAACCGGACGAGCGCGCCGTCGTCGCCAATACGACGATGCCGACGTTGATGCTCCTGATGGAAGCGATGAAGCGCCGCGACGAGAACGCCCTCGACGCGAGCCACTGAGACGACCGCTAGTTTCGAACGATCGGCGCATCCAGATCCCGCCGGAAGGAGTCGACGTGAGTGTCCGGCGGGGCAGTCGAGCGGTCGTTCATTTTCCGCGCGCGACGAGCTCGTAGGTAAGCAAAACCAACGCGCCGCTTCGCACGGAGTACATGCCCGGCTTGCTGGGCAGCGTAACGACCACGGATTCAATCAGATCATCGGACAGGGCGTCCTTGTCGAACACATCGAGTTTCACGCGCGCTCCCCCCGTGAGCTGACTACCAACAACGCTGAGGTTCCAAACGGCGTTCACGCTATCGGTTGCCGGTTTCGACTGGCCGATCAGTTTCCAGCCGCCCTGCGCAGCGGGCACGGAACACTTCACCAGCGGATCCGGCTTGCCTCGGCCCCGGTCCCAGGACTTGCCGTCGGTCTTGGTAGCTCGAACCGTTGCAGAGCGAACGATCAGCTGCATCGGCGCACCTGACACGCGCTGGTCCCGGAGCCGAGTCATTACGTCGGCTCGCTGCAAACCGTTGTTCCACCAAACGTGCGGGTCCTTCGCAGCCGTGGGCAGCGCAGCGGATCGCACGAGCGTGGCCCAGTCGCCGACCCACAGGAAGATCAGGTCATCCGTCGACATCTTGGTGAGCGTCTCGAAGACGCGCTGCTTCGCCTCCGCCGAGAGGGAAGGCGAGTAGATCGCCGCAGCCTTGCCCACGGCCGACAACTGTGAGCCGGCATCCGCGTCGAACACGGCGACGGCGATGGTGTCGTCCGCGCGGAGGTCGAGCGGCACCGGATTGCCCGCCCACGTCGCCAGTAGCGAGTCCCGGTTGACGCCTCCGGAAACAACGGGTGATCCGTTGACATAGACGAGGTAGCGGGGGTCGGGCTGCGCACCGGCGCCGACGCCGATGTCCCACGCCTGATTGCCACGGCGTTTGCGCGCCGCGAGCGTCGCCCCGGAAAGGCCCAGGTACTGCCTTTTCTTCGGCGCGGTCACCTCGAAGTCCAACGGGCGCTCAACCACACGGACGCGTAACGAAGTCATCCCTACGTTCGCTTTGAACAGCGGTTTCCCCACAGCCGACCGCATCAGATCGACTTCGCGGCGTCCGCACGCTTGCAGCAGCTGCCCGAGAGTTCCGGACCAGGTGGCGATCGCGTCGTCCGTGTCCACCTCGGACAGCACCGCGTTGATCGCACGCTTTCCGACCTTCGGAATGTCCGGCCGCATCGCCACGCCGAACATGCCGATCCCTGCGACCATCTTCGCGGCGTCGGCATCGCGTACCGTAACCGTGACTCTGGTCGTCAACGGGAGCTTCCAATACTCCGTCCCCGTAAACCACCGCGCTTGAAGCGAGTCCTTGTGGGCGCCAGAAACGTAGACGGGCTGGTTGTTGAAGGAGACAACGACGTAGGCGTCCGGCCGACCGTTCCCGATATCCCAGGGCGCCGACTTCGCGCCGACGCGCTTGGTGTCGGTGAACGAAGCCCCGGTCACGAGGATCTTGTACTGATTCGCATGAGCGCACGGCAAGAGGGACTGCCCTGCCCAAACACCCGCAACAAGCAGTACCCACCGAATGCATAGACACCGCATGCGCGCTCCCCCCCTACTTCTCCAACCACTGATCCTCACCCACGCTACGAAAGTCGCGCGGAATCACAAGCGTGAAGGAGAGTCGGTCGTGCTTCGGGTGCTGGCGCCCGCAGCTTCACCGTTCGCGTTCCGATTGAGCGCCGATGCCTCAGCGCGGGAGATCGTCCACGAGGTTGTGCGCCGCGGCGCGAACCTCGCGATCGCTCAGGCGGAACACGGCGCGGTCCAGCGCGTAGTGCAGGAACCCGGTCACGAATCCCAGCGCGATGAGCGCCGGCACCCAGGTGGAGTTCTTCAGCGCGGCGGAGAACGCGGGCACGATGTTCTCCGCGAATCCCAGGTGGCCTGCGTCCATCGACTCGACTTCCATCACCGGCAGCAGGATGGACGAAACCACGATCAGGGCCAGCGCCAGCGTCCACGGGCGGCGGCTGACCATGCTCCAGGTTCGGTACCAGACGCTCCGGCTCCCCGGCTCGGGCTGATCACCGCGCGCGACCACAGTAGCGAGCCCCATCGCGGCGAGCCAGTGCTGCGCCGACCAAAGCGCAATGAACAGGAACGGGTGGATGAAGAATGCTGCGACCACGAGCATCGCCATCGTGAGCAGATAGAGCGTACGCGGCAGCGAGGAGCGCTCGCGCAGGAGCATCCATACGGTCGCGATCGCAACGAACGCTGTGCCGCCCCACCGCAGCAACCCGTAGTGCGCCTCAAGCCACTCCGGATCGATGAAGGGATCGACCCAGAGGTCCTTGAAGAAAATCTGGCCCGTGATCAGCTCGGCCACGATCACCACGACACCGCCGATCACAAGGGCGTAGACGCGGTCCCACCGCCGCGCGTTCGTGGCGCGGGTCCGGCCGGCACGCAGACCGTACAGGCTCAAGAATCCGAAGTGCTGCGATGCGAAGTGATACGTGACCAGGCCGTAGTCGAGGATCGCGAGGAACAGGATCCGCTGCACGCGCGTCCAGGGGAGCGCGTCGTCGCCGGGAAGCAGGATCCCGAACGTCAACGCGACGATTCCGAGCGGCACCCACACGAACCGCAGGCGCTGGCGCGTCAGAAGCGGCCGATACGCCGATGTGCAGTACGCGAGATACGTCGAACTGACGCGATGGCCGATCCAGAAGAACAGCGTGACGACGAGATAGACCCAGTAGAAGTCGGAGTCGCGGGGATGATTCGCGCCGCGCGCCGTCCACCAAACGATCGGTGCGAGCCAGAGCGTGCTGAGGATCCAGAATCCGTCCCACGCGGGCGACCGCACCCATGCGCCGCTCGTCCGGGTCTCGGCAGTTGTCGTCTCCAGCGTCGCGTCCACCCGGCAGATCATACGGGCGCGGACCGTTGCCCCGCAGCGAGTTCCCCTCGCCGCGAGTTCCCGAAGCAGTCCCCGGTTCGATTGCTGCGCCAGCCCGGACCATCCCGACTTCGACAAACTCCGACGCACGCGCGCCAAAGCGGACGAGATCTGGTTCCACTGGGGCCTTGATCACTGGGGCCTTGATCACTGGGTCCTCGCGATCTGGGCCTCTTGTGTGCCCAGAGCCGCGGACGCGCGCGAACAGTGATACACACACCAGCAGAAGGTCACGACCGTGAACAGCTGGTACCACGAGTAGTTAGAGCTTCGCGCGGCCAGCGGCGACAACGCGAACGCCCAGAGCGCGATCCGCGCCGGAATCCCGAGCGGGCGCGTCGCGTCCTTCGGCCAGAAGACCCACCACGCCGGCAACAGGAACAGGAGGTAGTAGTAGCGGCCAAATGGCGTGGCGAAGATGGTCCACGCCAGCCACAAGGCGAGAATGGAAACCGGCGACACGCCGCGCCGGATGCCCACGAACGAGAGACAGCTCGCCAGAATGAGCGTGGCGAAGAAGATCGAACGGTTGAGAATCAATGCCGGGGTCCGGCCGATCGACGGTGCAAGCCGCACGACGGCCGCCGCCACGCTCATGTTGCTCTTGAACGCGTGCGGCGCCACACCTTCAGTCAACAGACGATTGGGGTCCTGAGCGCGGACTTTCGCGGGGAATCCCACGTGCGCGTCGACAGCGAACTCCAGTCCGTCGGGGATGGCGGACAGGCCCACGCTGACCACCACGAGAACGATGCCGGCCAGCAACCCCAGTCGGAAGCGCCGGGTGAGCGTGAGCAGCAGAAACAGCGTCGCAGGAAGTGTCTTGATGATCACCGCGATCGCGAGTGCGACCGACCCGAGCCACGCATTTTTTTGGATCAGCACGAACGCGAGCACCGCCAGAAACACCGACGTTGCGACGACCTGGTTGTTCTGCAGGCTCATCATCATCGTGATTCCCGTGATGAAGGCCAAGCAGGGATCCAGACGTCGGCTGTCCTTCCAGATCTCGGCCCGCAGGAGAGCCAGCAGCCCCACGCAGCTTGCGGTATTGACGAGCGCGAACAGGAATGCGCCGACCATCAGCGGAGGCGCGAAGAACCCCTTGATCAGCACGGCGAAACTGGGCAGGTAACCGAAGAAGTCCTCCTCGGGCCCCCCGACGACACGCCACGCCACGACTGCGTCGCAACTCGCTCCCAGTAGCTCCATTCCGGCTCGCCGCGCCCGATCTTTCGCATCCCCTTGCCGATGCCGACGAGGATCCCCAGCAGAACGATGAGGGAACACCGGTCGTTCCGCACGGCGCGCAGCGGGCCGAGTCGAGTGGGCTTGTCATCCGCCATGGAACCACGACGAGGTTAGCGCCACCAGAAGACGCATTCATGCCTGGCCGCGCCGGTGAAAGCGCAACGATTCTCGGAAGGACACCGCGACCACGTGCTCCGCTGACGCCATTCCGGCCTCAGCGTATGCGGCACGCAGCGGGCGCTGGGTCGATTGCCGCAATCGAACTGTCCAACCGATTGCGCGCAAGCGAATTGTGGCGGACCGGATGCGAAAGTGATTCGCCGTCATCGACCGTGCGAACACCTACGATGGCGCGAGCCTACTGAACCTAGGCGGCGCTTTGTCGCGATCAACCAGGAGATGACCATGCAACCCCGTATGCCGCAAGAGGCGAAGAGTGCACTGCGCGCGTTCGCGGCACGCTGTCGGCGCATGCCCCCGCTTGTCAATCGCAAGGCGGGCCTGCATGCGCTGATTGCCAGAGGCGTGGCCTCGGAAGGCCAGGAAGCGGTGCAGTTCCTCGCGGACGAGCTGCATCTCGACGTCCAGCGGGTGCGCCTCGGCGCGATCCAGGCGAAGTACGCGGCCCGGACGGAGCATCGCTTGGCCAAGATGCTGGCGCAGGCCGAGCACAAGGCGGTGGTGCTGTTCTTCGACGAGGCGGATGCGCTCTTCGGCAAGCGACTCGACGAGCACGGCGCCGAGGAGAGTTCCGCGCAAGACGTCGCGAGGTTTATCGTCCGACGTCTGGGGTTCTATCGAGGCGTGGCGGTCGTGACCGCAGACCTGAACTCAGCCGTCTCAGTCGAGCTTCGCAGTCGCATGGAGCACGTGATCGAGTTGCGCCTGCCCGATCCGAACTAGCACTCTTCTCCATCCGCTGATCGGTGAGCGACGCCAGGTTCGCCGCCGGGACGGCGCAAGTGCGGAATCAAGCTATGCTGAACTCATGCGGACTCTGCTGTGCCTTCCTCTCTTGGCCAGCCTGCTGTGGGCCGGCGACCTGTCCACAATCGAACGCAAGATCAAGACCACTCCGAAGTTCACCGCGGCGCAGCAGTTCTACGCGCTGGTTGTACTCGGCCCGGAGTGGAACAAGCGTGTCTGGTTCGTGGTCGACGGCGACGATGTCTACATCGACCGCAACGGCAACGGCGACCTGACCGACGCAGACGAGAGGCTCCGCTACAAGATGCCGACCGGACCGAACAGGACGAGTCCGCTCATGCGCCGCTCGCGCGACTGGAACCTTCCGAGCCTGAACGCCGGCGGGCGATACACGGACATCAAAATCCATTTCGGCCTACTCAACCCGAACTGGCGGCCACGCGCGGACGCGGGCAACCGACGGCGCATGGAGCGGTTCATGAAAGCGGCGGGAAAGATCCCGCACGCAAACATCTCATCGATCTACATCACGATCGATGGAAAGCGCACGCAGTTCTGCAACGCGATGTTCACTACGTCCGCGGCAACGGCGCCGATTTTCCACATGGACGGGCCGCTGACGATCGGCCTCCTCGAGACGATCATTCCCCGCATGTTGGAGCGCGGCGAGAAGCCCGAAGACCTGAAACTCTCGGTCGGAACGCCCGGCTTCGGCACGACCCAGGCTGGTTGCTTCTCGTACGTGATGTACGACAAGTTCCCGGAGAAGGCGCGGCCCGTCATCGAGGTCCGCTTCCCGAAGCCGGACGGAAATGGCTACCTCCCGCCGACACGCCTCGACATGAAAGGGAAGTGCTGAGGCTATCAGTACTACGGCCCCGTGCGGGTCGCCCCGAACGCCGGCAACGGCAAGGCCAAAGTCACGCTGACGTTCCCCGGTCTCGAGCAGGTTCGCGAGCGCACCGTCGAGATTGCAATGCAGGCAAAGCCTGCACCGGCAGCGAAGAGCTCGCCGGAAGAGTAGCGCGCAAGACCACGAAGAGCCCGCGCGGGCGATTCGCGCCCAGGGTGTGCGAACATGTGCGCGTGACCACTGTAAGCACGCGTCGAGCCGAATCCATGGACGCACCGCCCGCCGTCGTGGTCCTGCGCCGCTCGATCACGGAACTCTGCGGGGCCGACCACCTTGAGGACGCCGCCACTCTCGAGCGCTGGTTGTCCAACAAGACCGCGGCGCACTTCCGTCGCTGGCTCGCCGACCCCGAATCCGCGCTCTACATTGCGGAACTCGAGGCCACCATCGCCGGCGTCGGACTCGTTCACCAAAGCGGCGAAATCCGTCTGTGCTACGTGAGTCCCGATTTCCAACGCGCCGGCGCGGGCCGCGCGCTGCTCGCCGCGCTGGAGGAGCAAGCCAGAGATTGGGGCTTGGAGAGCGTCCGCTTGGACAGCTCGCGCGCCGCACTCACGTTCTATGCCCGCCATGGCTACGTTCCCTCCGGTGCCCCGACCCCCGGATTCGGAGTAACGATCTGCCACCCGCACAGCAAGCAGCTGCGCTAGCCGTGACGCGCGTGTATCCGTTTGAGTAGTTGGATCTGTCCGGTGTGGTGCGTGTCGTGTGCGGCGACGCCGACGATCAGCTCCGCGAACGTCGGCGTGCCTTCGACCGGGCGGACATCGAGGCGCGCGCTGTCGAATGCGGCCACGGCATCGCGCAGGCGCGAGTGGGTGTAGTCCAGGAATGCGCGGTCGCGTTTCAGGTCGTCGGCGGTGGCGCCAGCAGAAGTCTCGGGCCAATTCGGAGGCGTGCGCGGGAAATCCTCCTCCCTCAGGTCGAGCAGGTAGCGCCGCGCAGTGTGCTTCCAGTATGCAGCGTGCAGCAGGTGCTCCCATATGGTGTGCTCACCATCGTGGAAGCGCCATACGGCCTGCTCCGGGGTGACATCGCGGAGCGCGCTCTCGAGCGTCGCCCCTTGCCACCCCACCCCGTCGAACGCGTTGTCGAGTGCCTGCAGGAGCGTCTCAATTCTCGTGTCGGCCATGGTTCCGCCTCCCGCTACTTCGGTTCACCGTAGTGCTTCTTCACGTCGTCATCCGACTCGATGCGCGGAACTTCAAACAGCTCGCCCGTCGGGAGCCGGTAGAAGCGCAGCATCTCTTCGAAGTTGAACGGGCGCGCGCCGACGCGGCTGAAGACCGCCAGCTGGTTGCCCGATTCGTCGACGGCGCGATCGCGATCGAGGCCGCGACTGATCGATCGCGCCGTGCCTTTCGTGCGTCCGGTTGCGATCAGCTGCGGATCCGGCGCCGGGCTCCAGCCGAAGATCCGCGGGCTGCGCTCGGGCGCGGTCAACTGCACGATCCGCAGGCCATTCGACCCATCGGCGATGTAGGCGAAGAGCGACGCGTTCGTGATTCCGATCTGCACGTCGTTGGCGCTGCGAATGCGTCCGTCCGCCGTGAAGCGCTGCTGGAGGCGCAATGCCTTCGGCTTGGAGATATCCACGATCAACAGACCGTCGCGCCCGCCGGCTACGTACGCATACGTGCGGGCGAGGTAAACCGACCGCGCGTCCCGCATCGACAAGCGCGACACGACCTTGGCTTCCGCGGGGAACGTGCCGTCCGCGTTCGGCGTGATGTCGATGGATACGAGCCCGGTGTCGCAGGCCACGAAGGCGTAGCGGAACTGCACCGCGATCCCCCGCACCCCCTTCACATCCCTAAGGACACAAACCACGCGCGGTTTCGAGGGATCGTCCACATCCACCACCACCATTCCCGCCTTGCAACCGATGTACACGAATCGGCCGGCCACGGTGACGAACTCTGCGCCATCGAGGATGCCGTCCGGATTGAACGGTTCCGGCCGCTCGAGCACGTTGTTGCGCGGGTTGCCGTCGAGCAGCGTCGCGGCGTTCACCATCAGGAGACCTTCCTCGAAGTCGGCGACGTAGAGGTAGGCGTAGAGCGGATGAATCTTCTGTTCCTGGTTCTCGGGGCGCTGCGTGCGCGTCGGATCGACGCCCATCGTCGTCGGCGAGGCGACCCACCGCGCATCCTTCGTCTTCACGCGCAGGCGTTGATCGAGCGGCGAGACCGGTGCGGTGACCACGCGCTCGGAGAAGCCCTTGTGGTCGATCTGCGCGACGTCCATGATGCGCAGCCCATCCTTGCCGTCGGCGACGTAGACGTACTCGCCGCGCAACTGAACCGACTGCGCACGCTTCGTCTTGTGCGTGAAGTAGACGCGCGAGTCCTCCTTCAGCACGCGCCCGAGGATCTTGTGGTCTTCCCAGCGGTCGCGATAGACGTCGCGATGAAGCGTCGATCCGATGACGGCCTGCGGCTCGCTCCGCTCCGTGACCGCGAATGACTCGAGTCCGTAGTCCGTGCCGACGTGCAGCCAGCGATAGGTGAAGTTGTTGAATCCGGAGCCCTGCATCAGCACCTGGGCGAGCAGCGCGTTGTTGTCCCCGTCCTGGCTCGGATGGCAGTCGGTGCAGTTCTTGGTTTCGGTCTTGCGGACGGTGTGCGGCACGTGCGTCGAGAACGAAATGCCGGAGAAGCCTTCCGCGCTGACCGTCTGCTGCTGCGAGTAGACCCATTCGCGATTCGAGTTCTGCGAGCCGACGAGCACGGCGCAGGCGGAGCGTGCGGGCGCGACGCGATTGCCCGTGACCGAGCCGTCGATGCCCAGCATGTACGTGTCGGCGCGCACGGTCTGCCAGTTGTAGGGCGTGTGGTTGCGCGTCGTGTCGCCCTCGTTGTGCAGGGCGGGGGACTTCTGGTTGGCGCGCATCGGCAGGTGGCAGCCGAAGCAGCTCGCCATCCAGCTCGAGTGGCAAGCGAAGCAGGTCATTGCCTTCGGCGAGTGTGCAACTTCATCGCAGGGTGCCCCCCACGTCTCGTTGTCGCGCTGGATCGTTTTCGCCAGCCAGCTCTTCGGATTGCGCTGCTTGCCGTCGGCGATCTGCGGGACCTCCCACTCGAGATCCTTATCCACCATCGAGCGCTGGAGCGTACGTCCGTTGACGCGCGCGAAACGGCGCTTGCCGAAAGGAGTGCGCAGCGACGACAGGTCATTCCCTCCGTCGGGCGCGGCGGGCCCCGTCGTCTTCAGCGCGGTCGGCGCCTCGATCGAACCGTGGCAATCGGCGCAGGTAATCTCGATCGCGTCGCGAACGGCGCCGTACAGATGACCGTTGCCGTGCACATCCTGCTCGAAGTGGCAATCGACGCAGTGCATCCCCTTCTCGAGGTGGATGTCCTTGAGATGCACCGCCTTCTTGAAGCGCTCCGGGTCGGTGGGCGAAACCACTGTGCCGTGTTCGTCGAGCAGGTTGCCCTTGAGGTCGCGCTTGTAGACGTTGCGGAAGATCCAACCGTGTCCGTGGAAGTCCGCGACCTGGATGTTTTCGAGCTCGGGGTTGCGGTAGACGACGTCCTTTAAGAACTCGTAGTCCGACCACAGCCCACGCACAGCTGCCTCCTCCGGGTTCTTCTGCAGCGTTTCCAGCCGCTCCTTCTCCGTGGGGTACTGCTGGTTCTTCGGATAGAAGTGATGCGCGTCGGTTTCGTTGTCCCACCAAAGCGTGCCGAGATACGTATTCGTCACCGTCGTGCCGGGATGGATGTGGCAAACGATGCACTGGCTCGACGGAATCGAACGCGTGAACTCGTGACGAATCGGGTGGCCCCGCTCCTTGCGCGGAATCGTCGGGTCGTTCGAGTGCGAGAAGCCCTCGTTGCCGAAGCGCGCGTACCCGGCGCTGTGCGCGGCATCACGGTCGTTGGCGTAGATGACGTGGCAGGCCGTGCACCCGGAAGAACGGAAGTCGCCGGGATGATCGTTCGTGCCCATGAGATAGAGCATGGGATCGAGCAGGCGCGTCTTCTGCAGGTTCAGGAAGACCGGGTCGATGCGATTGAGAGTGCCTAGGCCGCGCGCGGAGAGTCCCTTGTCGGGTTTGCCCGGTTCCTGCAAGCGGTTGGGGATTCCGGGGAGGGGCGCGGGGAACCTACCGCCGCGCTCGAACACGCGCAGGATGTTGCCGGGCTGACCGATCTCGAAGCGCGGCAGCGGATCGAGATACGGGAGCTGGCCTTTGGATTCGTCTACGGGGCCGAGGGTCTGCAATCGCAGCGGCGTGCCGTCGGGTCCGTAGGCCTCGCCGAAGCGGGGGTTCTTGAACGGGACGGCGCCGTTGTTGTAGAGCGCGGCTCCCCAGAGCATCGCGCCGTGCGCCATCATGCTCTTGCGGACCTTGCGCACCTCGTTGGGATGGCAGACGCCGCACGCAACCCCGGCCACGCGCAGGTCGCCGGGATTCACGAATCGAATCCACGCCGGGTCTTCCTTGTTGAGTCCGGTGTAGAGACGCTCGGGGTTGCCGGATGTGGGCCACCACTCGGGATGGCGCGGCTGGATGTGCGACTTCTCCTTCTCGTAGGCGGTTGCGTCGCCGCCATGGCAGTCGGTGCATCCGATCTTCACGGTGCCGCTCGGGTGCATGGTCGGCGCATCGAGCAGGCCGTGGCAGTGCACACACGACGCGTCGGTCTCGCGACCTTCCTGGAAAGGACGATCGACGGAGCTCGGCTCCGGTTGATGCGACAGGCAGCCCGCCAGCACGATGGCCGCGACCAGGAAACCGAATGCGATGCGCGTCTTCATCAATACACCAGCACCATCTGCAAAAAGAGCGAGCCGATCACGGAGTCCGACTCGTAGATGTCCTTGAATCCGTCCCCGGGGAGGAACAGGCTCATCCCACTCAGGAACTGGATGTTCGCGACGGCGTTCGGTCGGTACTGGAGGCCGAGTGTGGCTTCCCAACCGAGCGAGCGGTCGATGTCGTTCTGGTTGAGCAGTGGCTCGAGCGAACCGGTGTCGTCGAACAGCAGGTAGGAGAGGTTGGCCGATGCGCGCCACTCGACGGCGAGGTCGAAGTCGGCGCCGGCGGTGAAGAACAGCAGGCCCGGGTTGACGAAGTTCGCTTGCCCCTCGAACTTCTGCGCGCGCAGGTTCGGGAACGTCGAGAAGCGCCCGGTCAGCCCCACCCCCACCAAGCGCAGCCCCTGCCGGATCCAGTAGGAGTTGTCGCCGCCCGCGAAATTCGGGTTGTCGAGAATGGTGTCGAAGCCCTCGGCCTTGTCGTCGTAGGGGTTGCCGTCACCCGAGGCCCACAGGAACGAGAAACGCGGTCGCCACCAATCGATGTCGTACGAAAGCTCGAGGAAGAACATGTGCGCCCCGATGTCGACGTCCCGGCCCGCGATGGCGCTGTCGTCCTGGGTGCCGAAGGCGTAGAAGTACTCGTGGGTGATGTTGAGGCGACCGATGTGCCCGTCGCCCGTGAACCCCAGATAGAACGCATCGACGGTGCCCCGCGTGGCGGCACCGATCTGCGGCGGTCGCGTCGGCAACCCGTTTCGATCGAAGTGCTCGTCACCGTCGTCGTGGTTCCACGCGAAGCTTCCATTGAGCGTGTAGCCGTGCCAGATCACGTCCTGCCGGAAGTAGTTGGCCACGAGCACGAACTGGTCTCGGAACTCCATCCGGTTCAGCTCGCTGTTCGTGTCCTTCTCCAGCATGTAGAAGGCGGCCAGGTTGGCCTGCGAGCGGTTGTTGTCCCAGTTGGCGGTCAGGCGGGCGCCGAGGTTGTTGTCGAAGAACAGCAGCGCCCGCGGATCGGCCACGAACTGCTGGATGCCGACGGTGAGCGAGACGAAGTCGTAGTTCGACGAGAGATCCATCAGATGCTTCTCGAAGAACGCTTCCTGCAGACCGACGAACCCATCGAGGCGGTCGGTGCCTTCGCGCACGTCGACGCTGATGGCGTTGTTCTCCATCACGTTGGTGTAGTTGATGTTGAACACCGGCGTAATGCGCACGAGCCAGTCGGGCGGCTTGAACGCCGTGTTGCCGCCGAACAACTCGAGGCTGACGACGAAGTTCTGGTTCACGAAGAACTGATCGCCGCTGCCGAAGAACTGCGGGTTGTTGGGGTCTGCGGTGGATACCGCGGCCGGCGTCGGAAGATCGCGCAACTCGACCGTCGTGTCGCTGGCGAACGTCGCCACGAAGAACGTGTTCTGCCCCCAGATCGGATAGTCGCCCTTCCAGACGTTTTGGCGGTACGGGTTGCTCGGACGCCCGCGGGCATAGGGCGAATCGTAGGACTTCAGGTCCTCCGACGGGACCGAGGTGCGGTCCCAGCGCGGGAATCCGATGCGCCAGCGATCCGGGACCGGTGCGAAGTCCTCCTCGGCGTACCCCCACTCCCGCAGGTAGTGCTCGACGGACTCGGTTCGCGACTCCGAAAGCGACGAGCCGCGGGCCGCCCCGAGGGGTTGCTCCGGCGCAGCGGCCACGGGAGCCTCGTCCTCTTGCCGCGGGACAGACTCACACGCCAACAGCAGCAGAAGGAAGATCAAAGGGAGGCAACGCACCGAGAGGCGAATTGTAGGAGAGGGGAGCCCTATGCTTAGGCCGTGCGATTGGCTTTGTGTGCGTTGGCCCTCCTTGTTTCGTGCGGATCTTCCGGCGATTCGCTCGCGGTCCCGGTGTGCGCCGGCGCTGTGCCGCTCACCGAGGCCGAGATCGAAACGATCATCGCGCAAGCGGTGACGCAGGCGGGCGCGGACGGAACCGCGTATGTCGTCACCGTCACGAATCGCGATGGCGTGGTCGTCGGCGAGTTCGCCATGCCGGGGGTACCGGCGGGGTCGGTCGCCGTCTGCCGGCGCAAGGCGAGGACGGCCGCGTTCCTGAGCTCGAATCAGCACGCGTTCAGCGCCCGCACGGCCGGATTCATCATTCAGGACAACTTCCCGCCGGGACTGGCGAACACGATGGGCGGCCCGCTGTACGGAGTCGGATTCAGCAGCCTTGCGTGTTCCGACGTCGTCGGCGAGTTGAACGGGACCGTAAACAACAACGGCAACGGCCTCTCGGGCGACCCGGGCAGCATGCCGCTTTACCGCGACGGGTGCCTCATCGGAGCGGTCGCGGCGGAGGGCGGTCCCGACGGCGACGACGAGGAGCGTGCGGCTTGGATCGGGGCGACCGGATTTCGTCCGGCATCGTCGATCTTCGGCGATCGAATCTTTCTCGATGGCATTTCGCTCGTTTTCATCGAAGAGACGCCGCCGGACCTTGCCGTCGTCCCGCCGTTCGGTGCCCTGACGGGTGCGGTGCTGGTCGATCCCGCGGACGCGCCGCCCGACGATGTCTACCCCATGGGCGTGTTCGGAGGCCTCGATTGCGAGATCCGCTACCCGGTGATCGACTCGCCCTCGGCGGCGCCGGTCAAACTGCTGGCTGCCGACGTCACGGAGATGCTGAACGCCGCCGCGGCGCGCTCCGACCGGATTCGAGCCGCCATCCGTCGACCGCTCGGCTCCGCGATGCGTTGTTTTATCGCCATCGTCGATCTCGACGGCGTGGTGCTCGGCTGCATTCGTACCCCGGATGCCACGCTGTTCAGCTTCGACGTGGCGATCCAGAAGGCCCGAACCGCGGCATACTTCTCGTCGGGCTCGGTGGCCTTCACGACGCGCGGGCTCGGATTCATCGCGCAAGGGTTCTTTCCGCCGGGGCTGGAGGCGTCACCCCCGGGGCCGCTGCTCGGCTTGCAGGACGCCATAAACCCCGGCTGCGATCCCGCGGCACTCCCGCTCGCGAACGGCATCACGATCTTTCCCGGCGGCATTCCGCTCTACAAGGGCGGCACGCTGGTCGGTGCGATCGGCGTGAGTGGCGACGGGGTCGACCAGGATGACTTGACCGCCGCCGCCGCCGCTGATCTGTTCCCTCCCCCCGCCGGGTTCAAGGCGGACGAGCTGCCCGAAACAACTCTCATTGCGCATCTGGAGGGGAAGCTCGACGCGATCGCCGCCGCGAGTGCCGATCCCGCCATCGATAGCGCCGTCGCCCTGTCGAAGAGCCGGCTCGATGCGATCGGCCTGCAGGGGATTCGGATGCCGTACACGAAGTACCCGCGGCAACCGTATCGGTAGGTCGGCGGTAGACGGTAGGCAGTAGGCGGTACCGGCTATCGCACGCCGGACTACCCAACTCCTTACCGTCGGACGGTTTTCGTTGGATCGATCTCGGTCGCCAGCTTGCGCGCGTTGTCCGAGGATCCGCCGCCGGTCTGGATTGGAATGATCTGATGGGTCAGCATCCGGTTGCGATCATCGAAGACGACTTCGAGTCGATGTTTGCGCGCCTTCGAAAGCCGACTGAGTTCACGCACGGTTCCCGCGAACTCCGACACACCCCAGACGGCGAGTCCCACCGCGAGTGCCGCGGCTCCGTTGGACCGGGTCGCGCTCGACCAGCCACTCGACATGGCGCTGTTGACCGCGGCACCGAATGCGCCCGACAACACGGCGGCGGACGTTCCCTTGCCGACGTTCTGCAGACTCTCGCCTTGTCCATCCGTCTCGCGCGGCGCGCCGAGCTTGATGCGATAGACCGCGATGTAGCGTCCCTTCTCGAGCGGAATGATCTCCTTGGGGTGCCCCATCTCCTTCTCGACGACGACACGACTTGCGCCGCGATACAACACGTCGAGATCGGGATCACCCTGGCCGGCAAGCAGCGAAGTACACCCGACCAAGAGCGGCGTGGTGCACAGCAGGAGAAGCAGCCTTCGAATTCGCCCCACTCGATTCCTCAGCGCTCGATTGTAGACCCCCGCGCGCGTCAGTCTCCATCCCCAATCGGATGCAATTCGTGTCGCACCATGCGACTGTCCTTGTCATAGGACACTTCAAGCCGGTAAGGCTCCCGCTTCGACAGCCGCACAAGTTCGCCGACGGTGCCGATCGACTCCCCGACCAGCCAAACCGTGCCGCCCACGGCAACCCCCGCTGCGACCCCGTAGGGTGTCCCGCTCTTGAATCCCAGCGTTGCCGCATGCGCAATCGTCCCGACCAGGATGCCGGTTCCCGCTCCCGCGGCCGCGCCGATTCCGGCGTACGCCAGACTCGCCCCGGCGCCCTTCTGGTTCTTCGGCGCACCAAGTTTGATCGCGTACACAGCGGTCGTCCCAGCGCTTGACTGCTCAACGCTCTCCGCCTTCCCCACCTCCGCTTCGATCGTCTCGCGCTCCGCTCCGCGGTAGAGGACCGACAGGTCGGGATCGCCTTGGCGCGCGAGAAGCGCCGTGCAGCCTCCGGCAACCCAGAGCAGCGCGAGGAGTGCGACCGGAAACCTCATGGCTAACGAACGAGGAGGACGCCGCCCGTCACGGCTACCGCGACTGCCGCCGCAAGGCCGAGCCCGATTCGCATCTCTTCCTCGTCGGTGAGGCGCCAGTTGCGATAGGTCCAGAGCGTCTTCTGCTCCCGCGCGTCGGGATTGCTCCGAACCTGGTGTTGCCAATCGGAAACCTGGGTTTCCTGCCACGTCGGCCCCACGCATCCCGGCGTGAGCGCCACTCCAAGGATCAGGATCATCGCGCGTCGGTATCTCATGGGAGAGCTTCGCAGCACAATCGGCGTGCCAACGAAGGGAATCGCGCACCGTGGGCGGCTCCAGCGCGGCCGCGGTAGAAGTTGCGGCAACAACTACCGCAGGGAGCGGTAGAGGGGAACGTTGTCGAGAAGCGCGCGGTCCTCTACGTCGAACTCATCGAGGATGGCCCGCGCCGCTGCGAGGTCGCCCATTTTCAC
>Ga0070729_10002671_pt1 | contig 22385 bp, 14 predicted proteins | sample tdDd472_FD_66725 | JGI IMG/M metagenome (GOLD analysis project Ga0070729, IMG submission 66725) | Marine sediment microbial communities from the Atlantic coast under amendment with organic carbon and nitrate - tdDd47.2 | ecosystem: Environmental > Aquatic > Marine > Coastal > Sediment | place... | reverse complement strand
GCTGATCATCCGGTCGTAGATCTTCGGGCGGACGCTCTCATTGTAGTTGATCCGCTTGAACCGGATATCGAGCAGCTCGATCCCGAACACCCGGACCTTTTCGGCGGCCTCGCGGAAGATCTCCTCCTCGACGAGCTTCCGCCCCTTGTGGATCGGCACGAGCGATCCGATTTCCTGCTTGCGCTCGGCATCGGACAGCAACGTGTCGCGCAGCGGTGTGCGGTCCTTGGTGGTACGGATGATCTCGATCAGTTCGTGCTTGGCCACCGCGTTGCGGGTTTCGCTGCCGAGGATATCGTCCAGCCGCGACTGGGCGCTGCGTTCGTCGCGCAAACGCAGAAAATACTGCAGCGGATCGGTAATGCGCCAGCGGGCGTAGAGGTCGACGGAAATGTAAAGCTTGTCCTTGGTCGGCATGTCAGACGGATCGCCGTCCCATTCGAGAACCCGCCGGTCGATCGGGTTGACTTCCTGGATGAACGGGATCTTGAACTTCAGCCCGGCGGTGGTGACGGGCGCGCCGACCGGCTTGCCGAACTGGGTAATGATCGCCTGCTCGACCTCGCTTACGGTGTAGGCCGCGTTGTATCCGGCAAACGATCCGATCACCAGAACGACCAGGATCGCTATCAGCATTATCCGGTTCATGGCTTGTCTCCCTTCCCGGGATCGATATTCAGGAATGGCAGGATGCTCCGCGTCCGCTCGTCGACGATGATCTTGGAGCGAATTCCCGGCATGACGTTCTGGAGCGTTTCGATATAGATGCGGCGTCGGGTGACTTCGGGGGCCTTTCGGTATTCGGCGAGAAGCGCGACGAAGCGGGCGGCATCGCCTTCCGCCTCGTTGATCCGCTTCAGCCGGTAGCCGTCCGCCTCACGGATTCGCTGATCCTTTTCGCCCTCCGCCAAAGGGATCACCTTGTTGTATTCGCGGCGGGCCTCATTGATCAGCTTCTCTTTTTCCTGCTGGGCCTGGTTGACCTCGTTGAAGGATTCCTGGACCGGCTTCGGCGGATTGACGTTTTTCAGCTGCACCTGGTCGATGCTGATCCCCATCGCGTATTTCGTCGCGAGCGCCTGCATCTTGGTCAGCGCTTCGGCCTCGATCTCCTGCCTTCCGATAGTGATCACTTCGTCGACGGTACGATCGCCGACGACTTCGCGCATGACGGACTCGGAGACGTCGCGAAGCGTCTCGCTGGGCTCGCGAACATCGAACAGGTATTTGACGGGATCCGTGATGCGGTACTGCACGACCCATTCCACCAGGGTCGCGTTCAGGTCGCCCGTGACCATCTGCGTCTCCCGGATCGCGTCGCTGGCGCGCGGCCTCTGATAGGGGTCGCGGGCGCCGGGGGTCGCGAATCCGAATTCCTGCTTCAACTGGCGCTTGACGGGAACGATCGTCGTGGTGTCGATGCCGAGGGGCAGCTTGAAATGCAGCCCCGGCGGAACCTGCTTGAGGTATTTGCCAAATCTTTGCACAACGGCGACGGAATCGCTGGGGACCGTATAGTAGGCCGACCAGAGGCCGTAGACGGCCAGGGCGAGGATGGCGATGAGGAAAAATCCGCGCGGGCTGCCGCCGGACAGGAACCGCCCCATCCGTTGCTGGCCTTGTCGAACGAGATCCTCGAGGTCGGCGCTCGGCTTTCGCCCGCCGCTTCCCCAGGGGCCGCCTTGGCCGCCGTTACCGTCTTGAGATGACATTGGTTACCTTTCCGTAGAGACTGGCAGCCTGGACCGGGTCGGTTCGCGGTGCGCTGCTTCTGGCCGTCGATGGTACCGGGTCGGAGAAATTCAGCGAAACCGCGAAGCCGGCGAATCCCGCTACTTCGAGCGCCTGGCGCCGGCGGTCCTTTCCGCCTGTGCGATCGCGTCTTTCAAGTTGGTGTAGCGAAACCCCTCGTAGTGAAAGTAGTCGACGGGGACGAGGGTGATGCCGTACTTTATCATCTCCGCATCAAGAGCGTGTTCGGCTTTCTCGGGCATCTGTCTGGATCCTTTTTCTTTGACTTGCTTTGAAGAGAGAAAGGCAACCGGTCGTTCGACCGGGCTCGGCCGACCGGCCGGAGTTGGGGATTTGAGGGCAAGGCCGCGTATTCAAGCTGGTGGGGGGGTCGCAAACGCCGGCACTCACGACGCCTCATGTCCGGAAAATGCCGTGTCGCCGATGGATTGGCGGCGATTTTAATTGTTTTCCCCAAACATATGAGACTGAAAATCAAATATTACAATAGGTAAAATATTAATAATTACAAATAAATTGCACAGTACAAAGAATAGAAATCTCCATGTCAGAGCTATTATTCAGCATTTAATCGCGAATTTTCTCCGGTTTGGAGCGTTGTCGCCGAAGCATCGCGGTCCGGACAGCGGATGACGGGTCGCCCACCCAAGGAATTCTGGGTCGAGATCGGCCCCTTTGCCTTGGGAGCAGAATAAAACGCGGATCGACTTGATGACATCCTCAGGAAATATCGTTGAAGTACTGCCCTGAATCGCCATCGCGATGGAAGACTGCTTGTTCCCGCACACCGCGGGCTCCGTCTTCCCGGGAGATGGAGCGCCCCGGATGCCCGGGGATGTCCGGAGGCGGATCGGTCAGTGCCACTGTCTCTTGTCGCCGATAAACCGAGGCGGGCCGGAGAGCATCGAGGGAAACTGATGCAAGCTGTTCCGTTCGAGGAAATATTTGCGGACAAAGGGCGACGTCATAGCGCGGAGAAGGGCGCTGTAGTTGAGTTTGAAAGAAACCTCCGAGCCCACAGAAATCCGGCGGCTGCCGGCGTCCAGTATGAGGTGGTCGCTGCTGGATCCGATAATCTCCGTTCCCTCCGGCGCGACGAGCCCGTCGGGATCGATATCCTGATGTCCCGCTGCGAGGATGGTTTGCGAGATCGTACCGCGATCGCCGACGGAAAGGTTCGTGTCGAACGCCGCATGGGCGATTTTGCCCCAGGGAAGCGATGGCTTCGACTTGGATTCGATCGCTTCCGCAATGAAGGTTATGGCGTCGGTATGCAGGTCCGCGATCGGGCATCGGTGGATGGGATCCAGTCCGAGCAATATGGATTCGCCCAGCCTCAGGTCGTTGATGCGGCCGACATCCGCGCAATTGAAAGCCCAGGGAAGGTTGGCGGAATTTCCGCCCGATACCAGATCGGTCACCGGTCCGAACGCAACGTCGATCGAATCCGCCAGGCGGGACAACTCGCTCAGATTTTTCGTATCCGGCACCACGCCGCTGCGGCACGCGAAATTGGCGCCGATGCCCTTGAAGTCGATATTGGGAAACCGCCGTGTCTGCCGCACGGCCGCCTCGAGATCGCCCGGCAGGATTCCTTCCCGCAGGTCTCCCAACTCCACCATGAGCAAGACCCCGTGCCTGCGACCCGATTTACCGGCGGCGGCGGATAGAGAGCCGATAACGTCGAGTTCGGTGTTGAAGCTGACATCCGCATGGGCGACCACGCTGTCCGCCTGGCTTTGCATCGGAGATCGGATGAGAGACAGGGGCGATGTGATTCCCCCGCGACGCATCGCCCTGATATTTTCGATGCGGGAATCCGCGAGCGTCCCTATACCGGCCCGCAGGAAGGTTTTCGCCAAACGGAGATCGCCCATACAGGCTTTCGTGACACCCGTAGCGGATATGCCCCGGGCGTGAAGTCTTGTGACCAGGGTCAGGGCATTGTGGTGGATTTTTTCGAGGTCTATTTCCAGACGCGGTGCGGTCATTGAATGGTGGCATTCAGCTTGCTTCCGAGTTTCGGGAAGGAAGCGACCACCATGTCCACCAGACGCCCGGATGGGCGGGACAAGGCATCGGTTACGGGGATTCCGAGGTCGATCTCGTTATCGGTTATGGCGGCGCCGACCTCGATATCGGTCATGTTTTCATGGTTGATCGTCAGGCCGATCACCGTGGTATTCGCGAAACCCTCGATAAGCCGGATTTCGGATTCCGGCGACGGCATTTCCATCTGCTCGAAATCGCAACGGTGTTTCCGGGCCGGCGCGTGCTGCAAGATCACTCCGTCGGGCAGGCTGCCTCTCAGGATGAAGGCTGACGTGCAAAACGCAGGGTGGCTCAAGGCGCCCTGGCCCTCGATGATGACGACGTCCGGATTTTCGTCTTCGCAGGCTTCGATGATGGTCGCTTCCAGTTCGCCGCAGCAGAACTGCGACGGGACCGCGTCCAGGGCGACACCATGGCGCGCGCCTTGAATCAAGCCCGTCTGCCCGGTGGCAACCATTACCGCCTTGAGGCCGCGCTCGCTGAGTGCCCGGGTCAGGATTCCCGCGGTTGTCCGTTTGCCGATGGCGCAATCCGTGCCGAGCACCGCAATGCGGGGACAGGTAAATTCGCTGATGCGACCGCTGAACAGACGGAGATCGCCTTTTGCGCGAGGTCTGCGGATGTCGATGATATCGACATCCGCGGCTTTGCCGGCGGCGGCAAATTCGGGATCGTCATTGAGGAATTCGTGAAGGCCGTTGACGACGCTCATGCCTGCGTCGATGGCGCTTAGAAGAACAGTACGATCATCCATCGACAATTTACCTGTTGCAGGCGCCATCCCGTAGATAAGACATTTCGGAACCTTGCCAATCTTTCTCAGCGCCTCGGGGAGGTCGCTGAAAATCGGAATGGCGTTCGGGATGCCATCGAGGATGTCGCCCGCATCGTGTCCGGCCAATCGGCTGTCGATCACCGCCAGGACCTCGTATTTTTCCGAATAACGCACAAGCCCGTTGGCGGTTTTTCCATCGACTCCGCCGAAATTGCCTTCGCAGAAAATCATCGCGGTCGGGCGATCCACTCCGTCTTGCAGGCGATCCGGCTTTACGCTCGGAGTGTCGACCGAATCGGGAAAGGGAAGGAGGGTGGCGCCGGTTCGTTTGGGTGTTCTATTGAAGGGAAGGAGCGTCATAACAGATCCTCGTTGTGGTGCGCCGACCGGCATCGAAGATTGCCGGCAATTCGCGGTTACCGTTTTGCTGTGGGAAATGCGATCAGGTGGATCACGAATCAGATTGCAAGGGCCAACAGCTACTGGCATCCGCAACAGCCCTTCGAGAGCCATTTTCAGCTTGCGATTCTGCGGATCCCTTCAGTACCAGCCACCCGTCCAGTCAGATCGAAAAGGCAAAAAAAGGTCCCGAGCTGCGCCATGTAAACGCCGCTAAAGTGCTTGATCTCGCGGAATTCTCGGTATTCCCAAGAAGCATCCGTTCGCACGAAAAAAATCGGGAATCGTTCTCCGTGCGCCAAGGTGGGAGCACAATCGAATTCCGGGAGTTGTAAGAATATTTCAGACTACGTAGACCCCGCCACGACGTTTGTCAAAATAATTATTCCCAGTTTGGAAATTGGGAGTGTTATTTTATTTCCGGAACAACAAAGATGCGGCAAGAATTGAGAAACTTAAATATCACCGAATCTGAATATAGGGGCTAAAATCCAATTTGCGAAAATATAGTTCCAGTAATATATACCAATCTCAGGCATATATTACGCCCTGATTGCGCGGAGTGGTGATGCTATTGGACAAGCCTGTTTCGGCGACAATTTGCGGCCATCCGGCGCCGGAATTGGGCTACTCACCCGACCGAAAGCAACCCAACGCCGGAGTGGTCAACGAAGAGAACTACCGGGAAATCCTCGACCGCCTGGCGCGGGTGCGGCCATCCCTGAGCCCGCAATTGCAGAAGATCTGCAGCCATGTGCTGGAACGGCCGGGCAGCGTCGCGACGCTTTCCATGCGCAGGGTCGCGGCCGAGGCCGGCGTCCCGCCGCCGACGCTGTCGCGCTTCGCCCAGGCATTGGGATACCAGACCTGCGAATTGTTCCGCGACGTGTTTCGCGCGCATTTTCAGCGGCAGTCGGAGTGGTATCCGGAACTCGCCGAGGGCCTGCAGCGCCAGGGCGCCGAACAAAGCTCGGAAGCCCTGTCGGCAAGGTTCAAGCACTCCAGTCTCGTGAATATCGAGCGATTGTTCCAGTCGCTCGACGCCAAACTCCTGACCGAGGTGGCCGAACGCCTGGGCGGGGCGCGCTACGTCTAGCGAGGCGGTCTGGACGTTGTGTTCGATCAGCGTTGCGGGGCCGGTCTTCGTTGACGTGTTTGCGGCAATCCTCCAGCTTTTCGCAGGTAACGGAACCGCCCGCCATTTCCACCTTTCGCCTTCGCCAATCCCGTCACCAAGCCGTTTGCCTCCCGGGCTGACATCGCCCGGCGGTTCGTCCAATCTTTCAATCTCATCTCCGTTCATGACACGCAGCAGCCAATTGATGGAAGTCCGATTGGCACACCTCCCCCACACCGATTCACGCTGTTTTCACAGCAGGCTCTGTTCGATCAAGCATCCTGAAAAGCGGAAGGAGTGGATCATGTCGCTTTCAAGTTCCGATCTGCGGAAGGCCTGGAAGGCCTGCGAAGACGCCCCGGACAGGATGTCTGAAATCTCCATCGGCCCGAAGACGGTCCGCATCGCAACCGAAGCGGCCGACGCATGGCACGCTTTGAACACTGTCCTCGAGGCACATGGTTACAAGGTCCGACCGGCGGACACCGAGGCCTATGCAAACCGTGAAGACCAGGATTCGGACGGGAAGAGTCTGCGCGCCTACGGCATCGCGCTGGATCTGAACGGCTCCACCAATCCGGCGAAATCCGATCCGGACAGCCCGGTGCGATTTTCACCGCGTCCTACTCAGGAGGAACGGGCCGCCGACGTCAGGTCGGGATCGGCGGACACCGACATGACCCGGCAAATGATCGATGACATCCTGGCTATCCGGACGGCGTCCGGACAACGCATCTTCGACTGGGGAGGAGACTGGAAGTCGAAGATCGATACGATGCGTTTCGCGATCGCGGTTCGGCCAGCCGATCTCGCAGACGGGATCAACCTGGCGACGGTCCGACACGGTGGCGAAGCCGGAACGGTGATCTCGCCAGCGGCCGAGGCGAACCTTCAGCCCGCAGCCGAACCCGATATGCCGGATGTCGGCGATGCGAGGCCGGTCTGGTCAGACGGATTTCTGGCCGCCCATCAGGCAATCGAGAAATGGGAGGGTGGTTTCGTATTCCACCCGGAGGACCCGGGCGGCGCCACCAATTTCGGCATTACCCGATCTGTGCTGGAGTCCTGGCGGGGCCGGCCGGTCAGCGTCGAGGACGTCCGGACGATGACCATCGACGAGGCGCGGCGCATCTTCTTCGTGCGATACTGGCAGCCATTGCGTGGCGACGACGTGCCGTGGCCGCTGGCGCTGATGACCTACAATGCCGGTGTGAATACCGGACCGCGGCGGGGCGGGAAATTCCTGCAGCGCACTCTCAATTCGCTGGGCGCCAACCTGAAGATCGACGGCAGGATCGGCAAACGGACGATCGCGGCCGCTTCGGATGTCGCGGTCGATCAAGCCGTGACTGATTTCTCCGCGATCCTGGATGCCTACTATCGCGGCCTGCATCACTTCCCCACGTTCGGAAAGGGATGGCTCAACCGTCTTCGCGACATTACGGCGATCGCCCTGAACAAGAACCCGACGCGCAGCGATACGGGGTCGATCGACGCGCCCGTCCTCGACAATGCCCTCCGGTTCGCGAATTCCGGGAGCGTTACCGGGAGCGGTAAAGGTTCCGGGGAAGGTAGAATTGCATCGGCCGGAAACGCTACGCCGGCCCGTACCGACCCGCCGGACAACCCGGCCGCCCAACCGACGGACACCGAAAATCTGTCCGCGATCGACACGTTGCTCGGCGGCAGACTGTTCGTCGGCAAGAAAACCCTGATCGCAGGGTTCGCCCTGGTTGCGACAGTCGTCCTCAAGCAGATAATGGGCGACGATTTTACCAACGAAATGGAAACGACATTGCTGACGATCATCGGCACTTATGGCGGCCTCGGGGCAATCGCCAAGGTGGAGCGTGCTGCGAAGAACTCGTAGACGTCCGCAACCGAATGGTTCAGCAGGGTCCGACGGGACGATCGCCGGGGGAAATCGAATTCTGAAAGCCGGATGCGCATGACGAACCTTTTCGAGGCTGCCCATCGAATATTGCGAAAGACAGCGGTTTCCGGCGCCGGGAATGTCCCGGTCGAGCGAGAGCTGTCGCGGTCCCCGGACGGCGAGGAAAAGGCATCGGTCCTTCTCGCCCGCCTCGGATACCACACGCCCGCGGAACCGGTCGAACGGGCCAACCGGTTGGCGCTGCTGGCCCTTGCATCGAAGTTCGAACGCGTCCTCGAACTGCCGCTCCCGCATGGACCGGGCGCGGCATTCTTCGGGGCAATGGTTTCGCCGGCAGCCCTCGGCATCGACGGTCATGATCCTGAACCCGTCGGTGTCGCCGGCCGCGGAATCGACTTCCGCCAGGCTTTCGAGAGCTGTGTCGGGGAGGCGGCCGAGTTCCTCTCCTTTATCGAGCGCACCGACGATCCGCGTCTGACCGAGCCGAAAACCCGCGGGACAGGAGCCGATGTACCTGACCTGGAGGATCTTCTCTGGGCCCTGAACGGTGCCGGACTGGCCCCGGATGCGGACCTTGACGGAATCGGGTGGATTTCTGCGAGTTCGCTTCTCGACGGTCGCCGGATCCACTTTCCCGTCGATATCGTCCTGCGGCGCCCGCCGGCGCGGCGAAAAGGGTCGCGGAAAGCGGAAAGCACCGGGCTCTCCGCCGGTAGAACCTTGGAGGACGCTATCTATTCGGGATTGATGGAGGTTGTCGAACGGGACGCTGTCTCGTTGTGGTGGTATGGCGGCCTCCCGGCCCGCGTGATCGGCGAAACCACCCGAAAGGGCGTCGGATTCGATGCGTTCGCGGAAACGGTGCGCGGCGGCAGCGATCGGAGGGTCCGTCTCCTCGAAATCACCACCGACATCCAGATTCCCGCGGTCGTTTCCTTTTCCCGCGAACCGGACGGAAGCGCCGTGATCGCCGGTTTTGCGGCCGACTGCGATATCGCCACGGCCATGCAGCGTGCATTTCTCGAGATGTGCCAGATGGAACTCGCGCAGCGGATCTCTCTGGAGAAACTGGCGCGTCACGGCGAGCGAGGCCTCAAGGACAAGGACCGGGACTGGATCCGTCGGTATCGGGAATTGTCGGTGGACGAATTTCCGACCCGGTTCGCGCCTGCCTTGGAAGCAGTCCCCCGATCCGCGTTTTCGGGCGACAAATCGAGCTTCGCCATCGAACGGCTGGCGCAATCGGGCTTCACACCCGTCTATGTCGACTTGACGGTCGCCGATGTCGGCATCCCCGTGGTCAAGGCAATGGTGCCGCAACTTCAGTCTTCCTCCCCGGATTGGCTCACGAAACGGCTCTCCGATACCGCCCTGGAGAACAAGTCGCCGCTGGATCAACAAATCTCCCGAGTGTCTCCGATCTAGGGCATCGTGCGCTCACATTGAGCCATTTGATGGAGCCAGATCGGTTCGGTTCAAGAGCGTGTCCCTGAATTCGATTGCGGTGCTGGCAGGCCCCGGCATCCGGCCGGAAACACTCGGCCATGGACAGCAAATCCCATCCAGCGTACGCTCTGCGAGGTGTGGTTCACTCATCGAGCAGTGGGGGGATTGGTGACCATCGCTGCCGAAGACCCGTTGGTTCGGTCAAAAACCCGTTTTCGATTGTCGGTTCTCGGCGGTTTTTCATTCAAGGCCCCCGATGGCCGCGATATCGTCGTTTCAAACCGCAAGGCGTGCGGTTTGCTGTGTTACATCGCCTTGAAAGACGATCACCGGGAGACCCGCGAGCGCCTGGCGGGGCTTCTGTGGAGCGACCGCAGCGAAAACCAGGCGCGGGCCTCGTTGCGGCAATGTCTGAAGCATCTTCGACAAGTATTCGATTCGCACGCGTTCGACGGGTTCGTGACAAACCGGACGGATATCAGCCTTAGCCCCGATCAATTCGATATCGATCTCGTTTCGCTTTCCGACCTTCTCAAGAACGGTCGGCTCGACGAGGTTCGGATCGACCGGAACAACACGCCCGGCCGCATCATGTACGGCTTCGAAGGGCTCGATCAGTCCTTTTCGGCCTGGCTTCACGTCATCCGCCAGACATGGCAGGACCGGTTCGTCGAGCGGTTACAGGCCGCCTTGGCAAACAATCACGGTGAAGCTTCAAAACATATTGCGAAGGCATTGATCGCGATCGATCCAACGCATGAAGCGGCGCATTGCGCCCTGATCCGGCACAGCGCGGAGCGCGGCAATACCGGCGCCGCATTGCGGCAATACAAAACTCTATGGGATCTCCTCGGCGAAGAATACGACATGGAGCCCGGCGACGAAGCCCGGGCATTGATCGCCGAAATCAAGGCGGGAACCTATATAAACACGAACGACGGGCACAATTCCTATCTCGGCATCGACATCCATCCGTACGGGCAGGAACCCGGCGAAGGCAAGGAAGCGCATCTTCCGGTCCTCAGGATCAGCGCGTTCAATGCCAGCAGACCTGACGAAAGCGCCCTGGGCATTGTCGCGGGTTTCAGACAGGATCTGATAGCCAGTCTCGTTCGCTTCCGCGAATGGATCGTTCTGGATGGCAGCCGAACGACGCGGTCGGCGCTGTACGACGAGAACGGATCCGAGCGGGCCGGTAGTGTCGGAACCGAATACGACATCGATGGCACATATTATCTCGACAACGGCGAGGCGCATCTTGTCGTAACTCTGAGAAGCGTTGATGACGGTCGCTATGTCTGGAGCGAACGGGTCGCCCTGACGCAGGAAAACTGGTTTTCCGCGCAACGCCATTTCATCACGCGACTGTCGGCAAGTCTGAATATCTATCTGACGACCCAAAGCATCGCCCGTCAGATCGTGTCGCACGAGATGTCGACCGACACTTATCAGTTGTGGCTGCAGGCCTATCGCCTCATCTGGTCCTGGGACCCGGGCCAGCGCAATCGGGCGGAGCGGATGTTCCGGCAGGTGGTCCTGCAATGTCCGACATTCGCGCCGGCCTATTCCGGTCTTGCATCGATTTTCAACACCGAGCAGATCATATATCCCGGCGTGGTGTCGCGGCCGGAACGTCTCGAGGAGGCGGCTACGCTGGCCCAGGCAGCGGTCAGACTGGATCCGCTGGATGTGCGATCGCAAATAGCGCTTGCCTGGTCGCTCAATATGACCGGACGGTTCGACCGGGCGGCCCACCATCACAGGCTTGTCTATGAATTGAACCCCAACAATCCGACGACGTTGATTTCCTGCGCAACGGGCCTGGCGATGTGCGGAGATCTCGAATCCGCCAGGAGGATCGCCGGCGAGGTGGATAGATTCCTGCCCTCCATCAATCCGGTACAATGGACCTATCTGGCCGCTGCCAGCTTTGTATATGGCGATTACCGGGAGTGCATTGCCCGCTCCGACATGGCGGATCCGAAAATGCCGGTAACGCTGGGTTGGCGGGCCGCCGCGGTTGGGCTTGTCGGAACCGAGGCCGAGGCCGCCGAGGCCGGGCGGCAGTTCGTCGATGCGGTTCGTCCGCTCTGGCGTAACGACACGCCGGGCGAAACCTCCGAACTCACGGACTGGTTCGTCAGGGCGTGGCCGATAAAGAGCCGGACGATCCGCGACCGGATCGTGGCAGGCCTGTCGAGTGCCGGCCTGCCACGCGATTTGGCATTGACTCGCTAGGCTGAATCGATGCCGCCCTCGATACCGTCTACATGCAGAAGGCGAACGTGTAATCGCCGATGCGGTTCTCGAAAAGCTCTATACGCTTTTCCATTTCGTTCACGAAACCGTTCTCGGCAGTGAAATACTCGCGATAGATAACGTCGAGATCGTCCGGAAAACCGTAATCGGCGCCGACCTGACGAAGCTCATCGAGCCGTTCCTGAATCTTCTGGCCGCTCCGTACGACAAGGTTGAGCGTATCGTCCGTATCGACGTGGATGACGACGTTATCGTAACGCTCGACATCGACGCCGTTTTCCCGAAGGAGCTGCTTTGTCGCTTCGGTTCCGACCGGAACCGGTTTCGTGCCCAGGGCAAGATCGATCAGCAACCGACCGGCGAGCCTGTGATTATCAACCTGCATGTCCCATCTCCTGTCTGTTTTGGGGTTACGTCGGATTATGAAATGTTGTTCTGCCCGATGGGCCTGTTGTCGCTATGCGACAGTGGCGCTCAACAGGTTCAAAATGTCGGGCATGGTCCGGGGCAACGGTATTTCGGTAAGAAAATCCGCCCGGAACTCGGAAATCATCTCGTCGAGGGATCCGGAGGATTGCTGCAGCGCTTGAAGGATCACCTCGGCAAGAACCGTCGAGCCGAGTTTGCCCAGGCACGCGCCTGCTTCGGTCAGATCCGCCTCGATAAGCAGATAGAGGAGCAGCGGCGTCCTCTTGGACAGCGCGTCGACAAAGCCGACATCCTCGGCCGAGGCGGCTCCGTTCGCCGCCTTTTCCAGAAGCTGAAGCATTTTCGCGCGGACCTGATCGCCGCTTATCGTATGGCCTCCGAACAGTCGCTCGGAAAGATCCTGTCCGGTCGCGACATGACCCCGAATTCCGCGAACCATGTCGAGAAACATCAAGCCGGACTTCCGCATGTCCTGGGAAACGTCGCCGCCTTGCAGGGCGTCGTCGCTGATCGCGGACGGGTTGGATGTGAGGTATCCCGAAATTGCCGGCGCGATCCGCCGGCTCGCGATATAGTCCTGGCCCGGCGCAACGGATCCGTCTGGCGACAATTGAGGGAAGAATTGGGACCAGTCGATGATCCAGTTGGATTTCAACGGCACGCGGGTAACTGGCGAGTTTCCCTCGCTGTTGAATTTCATCAGAAAATTGATCGGGCTACGGTGATTCTTCTCATTGAAGCGATACCGGCTTCTGATCATTACATGACCGAAACGCATCGCCGCCTTGGTGAATTCCGGCGGCAGCACGGTCTCAGCCCCTTTTTTGAAAAAATGGCTTGATAGCGGAAGCTCCTGCTGGACACCGCCTTTCAGGTAACGCGAATGAACATCTGAATTCAGAATACGCTGAAGGTAATCGTACTTTATTATATTGTGATAAGTCTTCGTCGTAAGATAGCGCGCGCACATAAACCCGAACTCATATCGGTTGATCCGATAGTCGCGTTGCAGTATCGACGCATAATAATTGTGCAACTTGTGAAACAGGACCGTCAGCTGCGAAAGGATGAGATTGTCCTCGTTCCGAAGGTCGCCCACCGCTGTTTCGAGATGTGGGCATTTGCCGGCCGGGCCGTTGATCTCGGCGTAGGCCGGAAGGTTACTGACACCACCCTCCACGGAAAACCGTCCGAAATCCTCCAGTTCGCTCCAGTCAAAGTCCGAATGCTGAAGCGGTGTCGTGTATCCAAGTCTCAGTTTCCAGCGTGAATGAGGCTTCAGACGATCTTCCACCGAATACAGGAGAGGCGAGGTTTGCGGGCCGCCGCGGTAGATACAATCGAGATCGAGAACTGCGGAATTGTAGTTCCGAAAACCGAATCCACCCGGGGAACCCATACTCGGTATTCCGCTGCTGAAGGTCATATCGTGCGTGATCAACTGGCCGAGATAGGTGTATCCGGCCGGTATACGCTCGTTCTCGTAGTCGACGTCCAACGCGGTTCCATTTTTCTCAAGCAGAACCGCTATGAATCTGGCCGCTTTCAGATCCCGCTGCAGCATTTCCCGCTCGAGAGCATCGAAGGTCGCCATCGATTCGGGAAACTCGTTGACGGCCGCTTCATCGTCGGAAGGACCGCTCAACTCAGGTACGAATGGTATCCCCCCATGCCGCATTGGTTCCCCCCCTGGAATTAAAATTTCAAAGCTCGACAACCCTGTTGCACCTAGTGTGAATCGAACGTGAATCGGCAACAACCCGCCGGTCACGACCCGGAATCACAGAATTTTCACGTACCTGGTGGTTTGTGTTCGAGCCAACGACAGATGTGTCGGCCTCGATACGGGGCCGTTACCGAGCAACCGGATTCCCTATGCAGATCACGAACTATTTTCGGCGGGCCCTGAACATCGCGCAGGACGACTGGGGCACATGGGTGCCCGCGGAAAGAATATCCCGTCAGGCGTGGCAGGAGACCGTCGAGGCCTTTGTCATCGAAGCAAGGGCGGTCATCGGACGGCCGGCCTTCGGCGTCTCCGAGGCGGAAATATCCATCCACTATCATAAGCCGATCGAATTCTTCTGCCGACTGGCCGGCGAACGATTGGGACAGGTCGAATTTTAAAACGCGACGCGCCAGGGCCGCCTTGACCGCTTTCGGTCCGTCTACCCGTTCGAAGCCCATTTGATCGTTGCGGGCGTCGACTTACGGACGGCCTCCCACTTTATCGGCAATCGTCATGAGGATTTCCCGGACTTCCGCTTCGGTGAGCGCGGAGGTCGCGGACAGGACCCGGTCGGCAATGCCGGCGACGATCGGTATGGCCGAGGACGTTCCGTTGAAATCGGGATCGTAGGCATCCGGGCCGTAAAAAAGATGCTTCCGGGAACTCCTGAGATCATGAGCGGCCAATCGCGAATATTATTTCCCGACAATTATTCTCTTTCGGGATCATCGGATCTTCGGCCCCAAGCAATCTCCGGGATCAAATCACGCTGAATTCACGCAGACATTTGCAGGATCGACCCCGACCTGACCGAAAGGGACGGGAGCGTCGCGGTTCCAGCCTCTCTCCGCCCGGCGGCGGGCCAGCCAGCAAACGCCAAAACGGAGGCTCCCGACATGCCAAACCTGCAAAGCACGAATACCTTGGCCGGCGTACCCGTTCATTACGACCGGCACCGGCCCGGCGATTACGGCAAGCCGGGCCATCCGTTCGCCTTGCGGCTGGCGGAGCGGACGATGACCCCCTTGGAGGAATGCTTCGGGGAGATCGTTACCGCCGCGCCCGATGCGCTCGGCTCCGCCAAATACATTCTCTCAGCCGGCGGATACGTTCAGAAGCCGGGATATCACGGGCTCGGCCGGGCCTTCGATCTCGATGGCATTATCTGGGAAAACCATGCCTGGGTCGCGGCCTCGTTCCCCGACGATCCGCCTTTCTATCTGGCCATCGAGGCCGTCATTCGACGGAAATTCGGTACGGTTCTCAATTACGACTACAACGCCGCGCACCAGGATCACATCCACCTGGACGACAGCACCGGTGTCGGATTCAGCCGGATGAGCAAATCCCGGGTCATTTTTCTCCAGAACGCCATCAGCTTCGTCTACGGCAATCCCATCGGTCGCGACGGCGTTTGGGGCCCGGAAACGAACGGCGCCGAGAGAACGGTCCGCGAGGAACTTGGACTGGGCGGTTTCAGCGACGTCGACAACTGGCTGAGTTTCCTGGAGACGACGACACAAAGGGCATTCGAGGAGGCGGCAAACAGGGAAGCCGCCCGCATGTTCGCCCACGAGATGAACCGAAGCATCAGCATTCCGGCAATCTGGAAGCGCTTTTCGGATGCACTGGCAAAATACGACAAACGCCTGGCGGGCATCGGCAAATACGATGTGATCTCGAAAAAACTGACGGTCGCGGATCCGGCTTCGACGCTCATCAAGGCGATCCGGGAATATTCGGAATTCATGAAGCACGGCATCGATCCGCAATCGGACGACTTCGGTACCGATTTCCGGACGCGGATCCGGCAAGGGTTCATCAGCGCAACCGCCTTCTACGACGTCGTCGACATCCTCAGGGACATCTATCAGCAACGCGGATGGAGAGTGACAAATGCGTAATCGAAGATTCCCCATCGGCTGTCTTGCTCTTCTCGCCGGATTGTGCCTCGCCTTGTCGGTTGCGCCGTCGGCCGCCGCCCCGACCGTCACGGACTGCGATCCGGAATATTTCGATCGCGACAAGGACAAATATATCAGCCGGGCTGAATATTCCGCTCTGGTCGTGTTTCTGGAAAAGGCCGGTCCGTCGGCTTGCCGGGGAGCCCTGCTCGAAAAAGCCACGGAACTGGCACCCCTTATCCAGAAGTACGGATTCCTGCTGGTATCCCAGCTCAAGATCGAGCGTCCGAAAGCAACTCCCTGCAATTTCGGAGTGGCTTTTTACCTGCGCGCCACCGGCATGGACCTGAACGGACTGGCCTGCAATCAACCGGCGGCAAAGCCGGCGACGACCACCTACACGTACGACTTCGAGGCGGGCATCTCGAAAGTCGTTCTGGACGGCATATTCGCCGTTCGACTGCTCGAACCCAGGGATTCGAATATCGCCGGAACGAGCGCCTACTGGACCTTGCTGGCATTCACCGAGGCGGACGGCACCTACACCACCGGCTCCGATCCCAGCGGACATACGCGCTTCGGCCTGATCGGGCAAATGAGTTTCGCGGGATTTATGGGATTGGATTCCCACGTTCTCGAGATCGCCGGATTCTGGCATTCCGACATGAAGCTCACCGCATCGGCCTATGGCGGTAAGATAAGCTGGAAGCCGCAAAGCGCGCGGTGGAATCTGGGTGGATATATTGTCGATAAGGAAAACAAGTACAACTATTACTACTGGTTGGTCGAGGCAAATCTCGATGTCTTCCATGTCGACGATCCCGGCTTCACGATGCTTGCCCCCGACACCGACTATGCCTGGCTCGGTGCGGATATCGGTTTCCGATCCAGCAGGAAAACCGGCGACTTTCCGAACATCATCGAAATAAGCGCCGACGCGAATTACGCCTACGACCTCAAATCGGGCAACGACGCGTATAGCCTCAAGGCCGGCATCAATCTCTACATGGACGAGGAGAAGCACGCGGCCATCGGCGCCGAGTACTCCTATGGAAAGTCGAAGAAATCGCTGGAAATGGAGAGCAAGATCACGGCCGGCCTTAAACTGAAGTTCTAGGCGGTGCCTCGCCGACACATGTGCGGGCGCGGACCCATCCCGAACGAACCAGGTTCGCGTCCGCCCAAGCAGGCATTCCTTCCCGACCATGGCGCTCCTCCAATATTCTTGCCGGCAACGACAATATTTCCGTCGGTTCCGGCGAAACATAATCGTCTTCGACTTGCAAGCAGATCTGTCGAGAAGCCCAAGGAGAGATTGAATATTTATTGCTGCGTCATCGTCCTAGCATGAAAGTCAAGGAAGCTACGAGAGACAGGGGAATTTACTTCATGTTGACCAATGAACAAATCGAGAGATTGCTCTATTTCGGCGGCGAGCCGCAGGAATTGCGACAGTATTTCGGCGATCACCGCTACAACGAGCTGCGGGTATTGGCTGCGGAGTTGAAAGCCCGCGAAGACGCGGACGATTTGATGACGGAGGCGCTGCGCAAGCGCGTCTACATCGTTCCCGGCATCATGGGATCGAAACTGTGGGGACGTCGGCCGCTACTGGACGATCTGATCTGGCTGGACCTGCCGGGCATCGCCCTGGGCCATGTCCAGAAACTGAAATACGGCCATGAACCGCGCCCCGTCTACGCGTCCGGCATCTTCCTCACTGCCTATCTGAAGATGAAACTCAGCCTCTCTGTCTCCGGCTACGACGTGAAAGAACTCCCCTACGACTGGCGCCACTCGCTTCCCGATCTGGGCAAGGCCCTGCTTTCCCAGATCGCAACCCACGATCGGAACCCGGTCACGCTGGTGTGCCACAGCATGGGCGGACTGGTTGCCCGACGGATGGCGGAACTCGATCCGGACCGGAAAATCATCGACCGGGTGATTACGCTCGGCACGCCGAATTTCGGTTCCTATTCGCCGGTGGAGATCTGCAACCTCAGCCATGAGACGCTGCAACTGATCGGCAAGCTCGACCTGGTTCACACCCCGAAAGAGATCGCCGACACCGTCGTTCGACATTTCCCGGGCCTCATCGAAATGCTGCCTTCGCCCGATCGCCGGCCGCAGGAGCCTTACTTCACGACCGGGGGCTGGCCCGCCGGCGGCGTACGGCCACTCAAGACCGTTCTCACGAACGCGAACGCCGCCCGCAAAGCCCTGGCGCCGCCCGACGACCGGTTCATCCAGATCGTCGGCATGGGGCAACCGACGATTCAGAAGGCCAAACTCGAAAACGGCCAGTTTGTTTTCGAGCGCAGTCTGGATGGAGACGGAACGGTCCCCCGCGATCTGGCGGAGATGGGCGACGTCGACCGCTACTATGTCGTCGGACAGCATGGCGACCTCCTCAACCTTGACGACAGCATCGAGGCGGTTCGCGACATCGTGGAGTCCGGCCGAACCGATGCCTTGCGAACCGAAACCGTGGAACTCGGCCTGGTGTCCGAAAGCGTCCTGACCCCGGAAATCCTGTCGACCGAGGCTCTCCGCGCCGAGGCGCGCGATGGTGTGCCGAAAGTCGGCGTGCCGACCGAAAACGATTTGCTCGGCCGCTTCGTCGCCGGCGCCCATACGCCGCCGCCAGCCGTCGACGCAATGGACGGTCATCTTCCCGAACTGGCCCCATGGGAAGCGGCTCCGGAACCACCCCCCATCGCCGACACCCGCATCGCCGGCGCCCGCATCACGGATCGACAGCCGGAGGAGACCGGTGAAAAGCTGGCCGGTTACCCGGTCGAAATGTTGAAGACAGCGTCCGATATCTGGGAGGTAAACGAGCAGCGCCGCAAGGCGGGCGAGAAGCACGCGGATAGCGGGGAGTTTCTGAAAGCCGAGCCGGAGTTGCGCCAGAAGCTCTACACCAGACGGCTGATGGCGGAAGCGCACCGCGTGATCGAAGAGCTGGCTCCGCCGGTTTCTCCGATCGTCGCCGAGAGCCTGACCGCCGCCGAGTCCAGCGATCAGGAAATCCTCAATTTCATCACCGAGAAACGCATCGGCGAACTCGAGGAATTCATCTCGGTTCTCTTCCTGAAACGCGCCCCGCTCGCGTCCCGCAGCGTCGGCAGGATCATTCGCAAGAGCGACGGCTACGGTTTCGGAACCGGGTTCATGGTTGCCCCCGGAGTCCTCGTCACCAATTTCCATGTATTGCCCGACATCGATGTCGCCCGGCGGACGCAAGTCCAGTTCGACTACGAAATTTCAGTCCGCAGCCGCACCATGGAGTCGCGCGAATTCGAGCTGTTGCCCGACCTTTTCTACATTCGCGACAAATCGCTCGATTTCGCCTTCGTCGCGGTATCCGGAACCTCGCGGCAACATCCGGCCGACCTGGCCGACTACAGCTACCTGCCGCTGATCGACGCGCTCGGCAAGATCCGCGCCGAAAGCCCGGTCAACATCATCCAGCATCCGGAAGGCCAACAGAAGCAGGTCGTGTTTCGGAAAAGCCGATTGACCCCGCTTCCGGAGACGCAGCCCGGCGAGACCGCGGCAACGGGCGTCCCCAGGGACAACGTGCTGCAATACAGTGGCGATACGAAACCGGGATCGTCCGGATCCCCGGTCTTCAACGACCGCTGGGAGGTCGTCGGTCTGCACCATGCTTCCGTTCCGGTGCTTAACGCGGACGGGGAATTCAAGGTCAAGGTCGGCGGCACCTTCCGGTACCTGAGCGTCGACGAAATCAAGGCACAAGGACGTGTCGACGACGTTGTCTGGGTCGCGAACGAAGGCATCCGGGTCTCGAAGCTCATCGCCATGCTCAAGCGCATTCGCAGCACCGACCCGAAGACCGAGCACAAGAGCCATATCGACAGGATCCTGCAGGCCGGCGCGAATGCCGGCATCAACGGTGCCTACAGCCATCATCGGGATGTCGTCATTGCCGAAGCGAGGTCGGAGGTTCCGGCGATCGGGCACGAAACGACAGGGCCGATACGCCCCGAGCCCGCCGTCCAGCCGCCGGTTTCAAGCGTCCCGCGCCAAACGCTCACCGCGACGATACCGATCGAAATATCGGTCCGGATCGGCGATGGCGCAGCTGCTTCCGTTCTTTCGCTTTCCTCGGCGGAAACAGCGCCGGGCGGCGAAGAAGTCGCCGCACTTCTGGCCGAACGCCGCTACAAGGTCGAAGATCTCGCCGACCGCGCCGGATTCGACCGAGACTTCCTGGGCGAGCGGGTCGAACTTCCCGGTCTGCTGAATACCTCTCCCTATACTCTGGCACCGCGCAAGGACAACAGCGGCAGGGAACTGACCTACGATCATTACAGCGTGCTGATGTGCCGGGAGCGGCGCCTGGCCTTCCTGTCGGCCGGCAATTTCGACCCCGCGGTGCCAATTCATCCCGCACGCGACAAGCAACCCTGGAGCATCGACCCTCGCCTCGACGAACATCACCAGGCCGACAACCGGTTCTACAAATTCAACGATCTTGATCGGGGGCATCTCTTCCGCCGCACGGACGGGTCATGGGGCGACACGTTGAACGAGGCCCTTCGGGCGGACCATGACACCTATTTCTGGACCAACATCGCCCCGCAGCATGAGATCTACAACCAGAGCAAGAAGGAAAAGGACTGGTTGCTTTGGGGTCAGCTGGAAAACCATGTGACCACGCAAGCCGGCAACAGCCGGTTGTCGATCATCAACGGTCCCGTCTTTTCGGTGGACGACCCGGTTCATCGCGGCCTGTCGATACCCAAGGCCTTCTGGAAGGTCGTCATTTCATGCAAGGACGACAAGCTCCGCGTCCATGCCTTCAAGATCGGTCAGGAATCTCTGATCGATGATCTGGCACGGGAGCGATTCGAACCGGGGCCTTTCGGTGTGTATCAGGTGAAATTGCGCGATCTGGAACGGCAGACCCATCTCGATTTCGGCGCTCTGAAATCGCGCGACGTACTGGAATCCTTCGCGGTTACGGAACGGTTCACCGGCCCGCACGCGATCGTCAGGCTCATCGATATCGCCGACATGGTCATGTAGAGCGTATATCGATCAAATAGAACCGTTTGATGGCGCCAGATCGGTTCATATGCAAGACGCGTCGGGCAGCCCGATGCGGGGCATCCGGCTGCCCGGCGGAACACAGCAGATGGGCCGATATGGCCCACCGCAGGCCGACCTCGTCCCCAAGCCGTTACGGGTCCTTCCTGGCGCCGTCCCAGGCCTTGACGTCGATGGTCACGGTATCGGTCGCGACCCCGCAGGGAAGTCCGGTCGAATCGTCGACGGTCAGGGTCACCGGATATTTCCCCGGTTCGCTGAAACCATGCCGCACGCGTTCGCCCGATCTGATGACGCCGTCCCCGAAATCCCATGTGAACATCAGCGTGCCGCCGTCGGGATCGACGGAATTCTCGCCGCTGAACGGCACTTCGTCGACCGCCCCTCCGGTGCGCACTGTGCGGTTCCTGCCGGCCTTGGCGACCGGCGACGCGTTGACTACGACCTTCGCCGTCCGGCTTTGCGACGAGCAGCTCGCACCGGCGTCGTCGGCGACGGTCAGCCGAACGGTGTAGACGCCCGGCTTGTCGAACTTGTGCTCGGCCTTCACGCCGCTGGCCTTGTTGCCGTCGCCGAAGTCCCAGAGATAGGACAGTTTCCCGCCATCGGGATCGACGGACAGGCCGGCATCGAACGAGACCGGCGAGCCGGGACAGGCGGCCGCCGGTGCGGCGAGTACCGGCCGTGGCGGCATGTTCACGTGCACGGCGCGGGTCAGATGCTTGCGGCTGCCGCGCCGGTTGAGCCCGTCGTCGGCGAACAGGGTGACGTCGACCATGCCGGGCCGAGAGAAGACATGACTCGCCTTCGCCAGGCTGTTTCGGGTGCCGTCGCCGAAGATCCATTCGTACCGGGCCGCGCTACGCAGGACGTCGCCGACATGGGACGCCGTCCAGTCGGTTCTTTCGCCGACGCAGGCCACGCTCGGTCCGGCCATTGTCGGGACCGGATCCGGATGGACGACGATCGTCCATTCGGTCGTCGCAACCGAATTGGGCACGTCACCACCGTCGTCGACGGTCAGGCGTCCGGTAAAGGTGCCGGCGCTGGCGTAGCGATGGCGCACATTGACGCCCTCGGCCTTCGTGCCGTCGCCGAAGTCCCAGGAATAGGTCTTGATGGTGCCGTCCGGGTCCTTGGAAAGGACTCCGTCGAACACCAGTTCCTCGCCGATGCTCGCGCTTTCCGGCGCCTTCGCCACCGCGACCGGGGCGGCATTGATCGTGATCACGTGGCGGGTCGACACCGTCTGGCACTGCTTGATCGCGCCGTCGCTGTCGATGGTCAGCACCACGGGATACCGGCCGGGCTTGTCGAACGTGAATGCGACCTTTTCGCCATCCGCGGTCTTGCCGTCGCCGAAATCCCAGTGCCAGCGGCTGATCTTGCCCCCGGCATCGGACGATTTCGATCCGTCGAAGGTCACCGTTGTGCCGACCGGCGAAACCGCCGGCGCCTCGATCCGCGCGATCGGGCCCTCGGTCACCTCGACCACGACGATGTCGGTCGAGACGGCCTCGCACTCGCCCACCGGGTCGCCTTCGACCGTCAGT
>Ga0070729_10002662_pt1 | contig 22442 bp, 16 predicted proteins | sample tdDd472_FD_66725 | JGI IMG/M metagenome (GOLD analysis project Ga0070729, IMG submission 66725) | Marine sediment microbial communities from the Atlantic coast under amendment with organic carbon and nitrate - tdDd47.2 | ecosystem: Environmental > Aquatic > Marine > Coastal > Sediment | place... | reverse complement strand
AGCAACAGTAGTATCCATCGCGTTCGAATCAGGGTCGGCCTCCCTCCGCTGTGCCGCGAAAAATTCATTGCGCCGTGCGCGCCACCCGGAATCCGATCAGTTCGGTGCGCTTCTGCGGTACGGCCGCATTGTGATTGGCCGAACGACAACCCCGGGCACTGGTGTCCCAGGCTCCGCCGCGAATGACCCGGCCCACGCCCGAATCCGGTCCGCGCGGATCAGTGGCGAATCGATCGGGGTAATCCGCCGACCAGTTCCAGCACCATTCCCAGACATTGCCGTGCATGTCGTGCAAACCCCAGGCATTGGGGGCCTTGTGTCCCACCGGTTGAGTCTGTCCACCGCTGTTGCCGTGGTACCAGGCCACATCCAGGAGATCATCGGCCCGGTCGCCTCCGTGAAAGCGGGTGACCGATCCGGAACGGCAGGCCAACTCCCATTCCGCCTCGGTGGGCAGGCGATACCCATCGGCAGTGGGATTCCAGGTCACGCGGCTGCCTTGCACCTTGTAGGCGGGCACCAGTTGCTCCAGGGCGGACAACCCGTTGCAGAACTCGATACAGTCCAGCCAGGTCACGTTTTCGACGGGATGGTCGACCCCGGTGAACGCGGCGGGATTGTCGTTCATCACGGTCCGCCACTGCTGCTGCGTCACCTCCGTTGCGCCCAGCAGGAAGGGCCTGGTCAAGGTGACCTGGTGGCGGTTCTCGTCCCGGTCGCGTTCGCGCTCGTAAGGCGGGCTGCCCATGAGGAACTGGCCGGACTCCACTCGAACCATCGAAATGCCGATGGTGTTTTCGCCGCCGCCAAAGCCGCCGAACCCGAGCTCCGCAACCACCGAAGCCACCTGTTCTTCGAGGATCTGGACTTCGCCCTGCCACCGGCCCTCGGCCGCCACGACCAGCACCCGGTGGGAGCCGATCAGCAGCTTCTCGGTGCACGGAGTCTGGCCGAACTCGGTGCCATCGACCACCACCCGCGCCACCACTGCATTGCTGTCGGCATCCATCGCCGAGATTCGCAAGGCTCCTTCCCGGGGAAGGGCCTGCAGGTTCACGCTCTGCCAGAGGCCGCGACCAACCGAGATCACTTCGAACGAATCCTTGTACCGCGGGTCGGCGACCCGGATCTCGTGCAAACCCGGCGCCAGGACCAGCGAATCCAGCAAGGCGTGCTGGCGCAACCTTCCATCGATCTCGACGGGCAGACCCGCCGGCTCGGTGGTGACCCCGACCCAGCCAAAGTCCGGAGTCAGGCTCCAGTCGATGAAGTTGGCCTCTCCATCCGCACTGATGTTCACCATTTCTTCCTGCAGCAGGTAGTTGTCCTTGCGCATGGTGACCACCGTCAACCCGGTGGCCAGCTCTCGGCTGCACGGAGTCGATACACACAGCAACCGTCCGTCCACTAGCACCGCTGCCCCAGGCGGACTCGAACTGAAGTTGACGACGGCCGTGGTGCCGGCGGTCAATAACCAGTCCTGGGCCGTGAGTGAGGGGATGGTCGTGTCACCTGACGGCACGGGTTCATCGGTGTACCTGACGCCCCCGGCATGGCTGCGGATGCGATTGCCCAGCAGCGCCGCCGACTCCGGCACCTGGTCCTCGAGTTCGGCCAGGTCGGCGCTACCGGTGGTCTCGCTGCCCAGAAACGATGCTGTGACACAATCGTGTACCTTGAGGTTGAGACGATATTCGTCGGCAAAGAGCAGGATCTCACCGGTCACTATGTAGTCCGCACCCAGGGTGCGGCCGATTTCCACGTCACAGGACGCATCCAGGCAGTCGGACAACGACACGCCTTCGGGCAGCAGCTCCTGAATGCTTTCACGGGTCATGATCTTGAAGGAGGTCGCCGGCAGGATGCGCACCAGCGCATCGCGTACCCGGTCTGTCAGGTAGGAGGATTCAGCATCAGACAGGCCGGCTTCGTTGCGCAGCTCTAGAGCCGCCACCTTTGCTCCTGCAGCGAATACCGACGGCGCCGAGGCAACCGTCAGCATCAAGGCACACAGGGCCACAATGACTCCGGTGCGAGTCGTTTCCTGCCAAGAAACTGCCGTGCGGAACTCCTTCATGACCCTGTTGCCGTCACCCGGCGCTAGCGTAGCGCTTCGTCCAGGTCACGGAAGGCCTTGTCCGAGCGTTCGATCACGGCATCACGGACCTCTTCCGAGAGCTCGCTCATGCCGCGGATGGCGTCCTGGAAGGACTCGAGGTCCAGCGACATCAAGACATACAAGGTGCCTGTCTTGCTTACCCATTGCTCGTCCTGGCGAGTGCCGGTCAGGGTCATGTCGGTGACCTGCCGAGAAACGTCTTCGATATGTTGCTCATCGGCGGCTGCCTTGCCGAAGAACTCGCCGCCGGTGGTGGTGGCCTGATAGTCCTTCAACATGGATTGAACCTGCAACTGCAGCGACCGGGCGATCTCGGTGCGACCTCTGCCCTGGGCGGACGTGCGAGCCAGGGCGACGTTGCGCGTGCCGGCAGCCGAACCCAGACCGTAGATCCTGTCATCGTCGTCTCCCCAGCCCTTGAGGACCCAGTCGGGAGCCCCTTCGAGTTCCTCGGAAACGACCGAACCCGGATCCTTCGGACCGGAAGACCCACAACCCCAGAACGCACCAACGAGAACGAGAAGGGCAATGATCAATACCAGCTTCTTCATAGCTGCCTCCTACTTGAGTTGCGCGCACGCACACAACTTCGCCTTTGTAAAGGGAATGCGATCAGGGGTGAGATTATCCGTAATCAGAATAGCACTGATAGTCTTGAAGGTCAACACTGTCTTGGGGTTCCGTGCTGTTTGGGATCAGTCGTCGTACGCCGGCGAGGTCTGCAATCGTTCATCCTCCACCGCTCCACCCACGGTGAAATGGTAGAGGCTTTGCCAGGAGTGACCATCCAGCCCCAGCAGGCGATGAAATTCGTCATCGTAGTAGCAGCCAATGCCGGTCCCGCGAACCCCGGCGGCCTCGGCCTCGTTGTATAACATCTGGCCGATGACCCCAGCCTCCCAGAACAGGCGCGGGTACATGCCCGCGCCCTTTTGGGCGAGGGGCAACTCGAAGCGCGCCAGCATCCCGGCGGAAAAGGCCCCCTCGGCGGCGATTGCCTGCTGGCAGCTCAACTGGCGGGCATGTTCGCGATAGTCTCCGGGGGCCAGTAGAAACAGCGGCAGTTCCGGCGGAGAATCTTCGGGTCGGCGCCACACGAATTCCTCTCGCATCTCGGCTCGTAACGAATCGGCGTGGGAGGCATCGCGCTGCAGGACATAAAGACCGGGCTCCAGATCAGTGACCCGGTGAACAAAGAGCGCCAGGGAGAGTTCGGGTCGCCAGGACAGAGCATCGAATGGAAACTGTACCCCGGGGCTCCCGTCAGGTCTTACATCGCCAGACGGCAACAGGCTCATCAGCAATCTCTCGAAATCACGCCGCTCCAGAGGTGTCTGGCCATCCAAGGCGACGGCGCTCCGCCTGGACCGAATCAAACCAGGAGCGGAGAGTTGGCGATCCGGCGCGGCCGCTTCATGTCGTGAGCTGGGCCAACCAGGTAGTAACCTGTTATCCCCCGGCCAATGAGTCGCTTTCGTGACCTCGTCGATCCTGGGCCAGTCCTGGTGTTCACGGCTCAGGGGCTCTGCCACACCTTGCCACTGGAGCCGATTTGCGAGGTCGGACATCCCGTCGGTTATCTGGCGATCCGTTCGATCCTGATCCTGGTTCGCGGTGTCCACGAGCAACAAGCAGTCGGCGTGTTCTCGCTCGGGGCCGATCCTGGTTTCGGTCCCCAGCAGGTGTCCAATCTGCTCCGTCGAGAACTCGTCGGCAACTCTCAGACGCCAGCCCAGTAGTCGCGCCGACAAGGCCAGCGCCGCAATGGCATGCCCCACGTCGTGCTGGCAGTATCGATAGGCTCGCTCCCCATACTTCCAGATCTCCCGCCATTGAATCGAAGTCAAGCCCAGTAGGAATGATCCCTCGGGCAGCGCGTCGAGGGGAGGCCTGACGGAATCCACGGTCATCCGTGCTCGCTGTTCGAGGAGGTGCTCGTCGGCGCTGTAATGGTAGACGCCCGGGGTGTCGGCGACCCCTTCGACAGCGCCGATGATCAGGTAGGCCTCGGTCGGGTGGAGGTTGCCGCTGGATGGATTGACTCGCAACGCCCAGCGAGACAAAACAGTGCCTTCGGGCGAGACGACCTGCTTCCATGCGGAAACGGCCAGGCTGTTGTAAAAAAGCTGGCCGATGGTCTCGGCCGACACTTCGCGGGGCTCCAGCCGGTCGGCTAAGAGGGCATCCCAGGTCGGTGGATTCTCCAGATTCAATCGCGGCAACACGACGGTCGGTGCGCCGGAGAAGCGCAAGAATGGGCGGGGCTGATTGGCCCAGTCCATGTATCCCAGGGACCTGGCCGAGCGTTGAAAATGGTGTTTCGTGGCGTCGTGGTAGCTGTATACAGTATACAGTGCGCCTTCAATGTCCCGCATCGTCTTCCTTTCTTGTTGTAAAGAAGGAAGATACAAACAGGACGGTGGACTCGCTCCCAAAAAGAGCCCCCGGGAGGTACAGACCTCCCGGGGGAATACTCTGGGTCGATTGAAGAGGACCCACTGCGGACGAACGCGGCCTCGAAAGCCCCGCCGGTTACTTCTTGGGCTGCCCGCCACCGGCCGGAGCCGGGGACTGGGCGTTGCCCTGGGGGGCCAGCGGCGCCTTGCGCTTGTCCGCACCCATGGAGCAATTACCCTCGAAGAACACGCCCTCGTCGATGACGAGACGCTTGGTCTTGATGTCGCCCTCGACGTGGGAGCCGCTCTGCAGCTCGATTTTGTTCTCGGCAGTGATGTTGCCGAATAGCTGGCCGCCGATGATGGCGTTCTTCACATCGACCGTCGCGTGCACGACACCCGTCTTGCCGATGACCAGGCTCTCGGGGGTGCCGATACTGCCCTTGAACTCGCCCTCGACACGCAGGGTACCACGCACTTCGATCTTGCCGTCGAACTTGCAGCCCTGGGCGATGATCGAGGTCTGGCCCGAAGTCATGGTCTGGTTTTCAGGTTCTTTTCCGAACATCGTTATCCTCCTTGTCCCGGGCAGCCAGGCTACCGGAACGGGTCACGATCGTCCGGGCCTCAGCCCGGGGGGTTTCCTACCTGGAAAATACTCTCAACGGAAAACCGGTCATTCATGTTCCAGCCTTGGTCCAATTAAAAACGGACCTCGGTCGGAGTGGGTCAGCTCTGAGGGGGGTCACCCTTCAGAATCGTCCGGGGGTCGACCGCCTCGCCCTGCTTCCAGATTTCGAAATGCAGGTGGGTGGCTGACGCCTGTCCCGATTTTCCCATGTAGCCAATAACCTGACCCCCGCCAACCCGGTCACCCTTGTTGACGGCAATGCGGCTGCAATGACCGTAGACTGTTAGGTAACCCAAACCATGCTGGATTTCAACAAAGTTTCCCAGGAACTCGTCCGTGCCGGCCCTGGCGACAGTCCCGTCGGCCGCGGCCAGAATCGGCGTGTCGACACTCCCTGCAATATCGATACCCAGGTGAGGGGTGACCCCTCGGGCCACATTGCCGGGTTTGAATTCGTTGGTCAGGAACCCCGCTGCGGGCCACCGATTGGGCACCGGGCTCAGGACGAGAGCAGCCGCCCTGCGCATGGCTTCCGCAGATGAACCTGGTGTGTTTTCGAGCCAGGCCGCCAGGGAATCAGCCGACGCTGAACCCCCATCCTCAACCCCCAACATCATGAGCAGGCGTTCCTGGATTTCACCCATCCGAACCAGCTCGGTTCGTAACAGGTTCATGTTCTCCACCGCCTGGCCGGCCCGGACCAGCTCGAGCTCCAAATCGGCTATCTGTTGGCGCTCGTCGTGCTTGCCCGCGAACGACACCATCAACAAGGTCATCAGTGTGGCAGCCAGGACCAACAGGATGATCAGGAACACGACCATGCCGCGAGTGATCCCGTACTCCCGCGTCGACTGATCATGATCAGGAATCAAGATGATACGCGTGTGCCGGGGAATACCCAAGGCCGCTCCTTCCTGGTCCGGCAGCTTCAGGCCGGAATCAGAACCAATCCAGGGTCTGGTCGTCGATCAGTCCGGAACCGCTTTCGCTGTCCCGTACCCGGGGAAAAGATAGCCTGAACTTGGTCCCTTGGCCGGGATCGCTGTCCAGTTCGATGCGGCCGCCGTGTTCGTGCACGATCCGCGCGACGATGGAGAGGCCGAGGCCTGTGCCCTTGCCGTAATCCTTGGTCGTGAAAAAGGGTAGGAATATACGGTCTTGGTGCTCTGCGGCAATGCCTTCACCAGAATCGCTGAACTCGATCAAAATCTCGCCAGGATCACCACTGCCGAGCTGGATCCGGATAATCCCGCCACTGGGCATGGCGTCCAGAGCATTGACCAACAGGTTAAAAAACACCTGCTCCAACTCGTTGCGATTGCCGTAGACCCAGGGGTCGATGTCCGAGGCGATCTCCACGGTGACCCCGGCCAGCTTCAGGTTCTTGTCCATCAGGAACACGGTCTCGTCGATGGCCTCGCCCAGGTTCATGCGGCCTCGTTCGCTGCCGGTTGGGCGGGCGAAATTAAGCAGTCCCTTGATGATTCCCCGGCACTGTTCCGTCTGGCGAATAATGCGCCGGATATCCTCGACATCGTCTTCTTCCTCTACAGCGTCTTCCAGCATCTGGGCAGAAAGCAGTATCGAGCCCAAAGGCGTGTTCAACTGGTGTGCGATTCCCGCCGCCAACTGGCCGATGCCTGCCAGTTTTTCTGTCTCGCTCATCCGTGTTTCCAGCTGGCGCTCGGACGTGATATCTCGAGCAATGACCACGAAGGAGCCGCTCTTCTCTGCGGTGAGCCCGGCGCCTGGCGAGATGTGGGAAAAGGTCAACCGCACCAGCGTGGGCTGGTCGTCTTCCGCGGCCAGTTGAATCTCATGGGCCAGGCTGCGCTGCGTTTTTTCGGTGGAGGCGAAAACCTCCTCCAGATTCAACCCCAGTTCCAGCCCTTGCAAGCGCGATGTGAGCGCCGTGCGCCGGGGTACGCGAAAGAGCTTTTCGGCAGCCTTGTTCCACTCCAGGATGCGGCCCGCTCGATCCACCAGAAAGATTGCCTCGCCGGCGTGATTGATAATGCTGCGATATTTGTTCTCCGAGCGGCGCAATCTCAAGTTGGCGATCTCGGACATGCGCATGCGATACCATGCACTCCAGCCGATGGCCAGCATGAAGAACTGGAACAGTCCCGACGTGATGACTTCGGTGATGATTCGGCCCGATTGCCACTCCACCTGCCAGATGCCCTGCCATGATCCCGTTTGTTGAAACACATTGTTCAAGTGGGTGATATTGATCAGCAGATAGGCGGCAGAACAGGCCATCAACACAAGAAGCAGCGTGCGTATGCGCTGGGCTCGTCCGAATTGCAGCCATTTGGAAGGGAACTTCATACCGATCTCAGTCTCCTGTGGCGACCGGGCGCCTTCCGGGAAAAGAGGCAGAATGAGGAGCCGGGCTCATCTCTCACGACAGGTCCGTGTCAACGCCCATCATCTTCAAGACACGGATGAGGTCGCTGTCGGAGTAGAACCTGATAGCAACCGTTCCCTTGCCCGACGAGGCGTCCCGGGTGATCGCCACCGGCGACCCGAATGCCGCCTCAGCGCGATCGTTCAGGGCCCGAATCGCTGGGTCGGACGATGCCTGGGCACTTCGACGTCGCGAGCTTTTTCGCGTCGGCTTCTGGCCGCCCAGGCGCACGCGCTTTTCACAATCCCGAACAGATAAGTCTTTCTTATAACACATCTTAGCTAACTGTAGTCGCGCCGGGCCCGGAGCCAGGCCCAGCAAGGCCTTGGCATGCCCGCGAGTAATATTACCAGCCTGCAGTAGCTCGAGGATCTCCGGCTCCAAGGTGAGAATCCGCAGCAGGTTGGCAACACTGCTGCGCTTCTTGCCCAGCATCTCGGCCAGTTCTTCCTGGGTGGCCCCATAGGACTCCATGAGGTTGCGATAGGCTTCAGCTTCTTCCACCGGTCCCAGATCTTCGCGCTGGATGTTTTCCAGCAATGCGACTTTCAGGGCATCGGTCTCCTCGTAGGTGCAGATGATCGCCGGCACATCCGTCAGACCCGCCAGTCGCGCCGCGCGAACCCGTCTCTCGCCGGCCACCACGCAGAAAGCGACGGCATCGGGACCGGCGGTGCTGTCCGGGTGCTGTAGGACTTCGCCACCAGCCAGGACCTCGCGCACAAGAACGGGCTGCAGCACACCGACCTGTTTGATCGAACTGGACAACTCCTCTAACTTGTTACCATCAAAGTATTTACGTGGCTGATCAGCATTAAAGCCGATGGTGTCGATATTGATCTGGCGCACGCCGATAGCCTCGGTGGCCGTGGCCGTCATTCCCGTGAGGTCGGCCCCCTGCAGCAACGCCGACAGTCCTTTTCCCAGTACCTTGTTCTTGCTCATGGTGTCACCTCTCGGGTACGCCCGCATCTCAGCGATCACTCATCCCTGGATTCACAGATCACGGATTCTTGGCAATAACTTCCTTGGCCAGCTCTAGATAGCTACGAGACCCGACACATTCGACATCATACAGCAGAATGGGCTTGCCAAAGGAGGGTGCCTCACTCAGGCGAACGTTGCGGGGAATCTTGGTCTCGTAAACCGTCTCACCGAAGAAATCGATGGCCTCGTCAGCCACCTGGTTGGACAGTCGCAATCTGCGGTCGTACATGGTCAACAACACGCCCTCCAGGCGCAGATCCGGATTCAGGCCCCGCTGTACGAATTGAACGGTACTCAGAAGCTGGCTCAATCCCTCGAGGGCGTAGTATTCGCACTGAATAGGGATCAAGACCGAATCGGCCGCCGTCAACGCGTTGAGCGTGAGCAGGCCGAGACTCGGCGGGGTGTCGATGATGATGTACTCGTAGCGCTCCTTCAGCGGATTCAAGGCCCGTTTCAAGAAATGTTCGCGACGCTCCTGGTCCACCAGTTCGATCTCGGCTCCAGCCAGACGGCGGTCGGCAGGCAACACATCGAGGAACGAAATATGGGTATTCTGGATGCTCTCACCCACTGAAGCGGAGCCCAGCATCAACTCATAACTTGTTGCACCATTGGGCGATACACCCACACCACTGGACGCATTCCCCTGGGGGTCCAGATCGAGCAACAAGGTTCTCTTCTCGGCAACGGCCAGACTCGCGCCTAGGTTCACAGCGGTAGTCGTCTTGCCCACTCCGCCCTTCTGATTGGAAATAGCCACTACTTTATTCACGTTAGGAAGCTGCCTTTCACCATGCAGGTACTGGATCGCGATCCGCCGGATCGGAGCGGGTCAGTTCCATTCGGAACGCCAATCTACTCCGCACCTCTGCGTCTCGTCAAGATAGTGGTCCGATCGCAGACGGTTTGTTCCACGTGGAACACCTACGGGTTCGCAATGACCGGTGACCAGACCGGGGCCTGGACGACGGTCCCCCGCGGTCCAACGGGAGCACTTGTTCCACGTGGAACACTGGTTGCGACCACCGAGAGGATCAGAATAGGTAGGAAGACAGGATCAGATTGGCGGAGGGGCAGGTCTCTGCTCCCACGGCGATGGACTCGCTGCTCTGGGTAACGAAATCCACTGCCCCGGCACGACAGAACTCTCCGGCAGGGCCGATGTGCAGCTTCTTGCACAGTTCGTCGGCCAGAAGCGTGCCCCCGGGATAGTACCTGGCAATGGCCACCATCCTGGCTCCAGGGACCTCCACATCACCCATATCGGCATCTGCCATGAACGAGACCAAGCCCTCCAGAACCTCCGTATCGGTCAAATGCAGGGCTTTCAGGGAAACCAGAAAGAGGGGCGGGGCCACGTCCTGGCTTGTCTGGACCGTCACCCGGGCGAAGGACTCGCCCCAGCGTCCGCGAATCACCTCAAAGGGCTCGATTCCCGGCAGAGAGGCTTGGCGCTGGAGAAACCACGCCCGCTTCTCACGGGGCTCAACCAGCCAGGTCCGGTGCGAAATTGACCGGCTCGAAAGCAGACAATGCCAGATGATTCCCGGAAAACCGCCGCCGGATCCCAGGTCAAAGTACAGGACCATCGGTCTGGAAATCAGTTCGGTATTCATGGTGCTCGCGAGGCTCTCGAAACCATCGACACATTGGTCCGTCAGTCTCGACAATCGGTCGCCGGTCTCCTGGCGGGACACCAGATTGATCTGACTGTTCCAGCGGACCACTTGGCCTACATAGGCCTCGATCGTGGCTTTGGTGTCGGGCTCAAGACGGGTCACGATTCTTGCTCTCCCGCTCGTTCTCCTCGGTGAGTTTCTTCAGATAAACCGTCAGCACCGCCAGGTCCCCCGCCCGTACACCATCGATACGTCCGGCCTGCCCTAGGGTTGCCGGACGGATCTTGGCCAACTTCTCCCGGGACTCGAAACTCAAGGCGGTCAACGACTTATAGTCAATATGAGACGGTAACTCGAGGTGGTCCAGGTGCTCTCGGTTTCTCAGAAGACGGTTCTGCTTGGCGATGTAGCCGTCGTACTTGATGTCGTTCTCGACCTGAAAGGCTGCAGCATTCACCATTCGCTCACTATGTGTGCTGTTTAACAACCTAGCAGCTTCGATATTGTATTCTTTTTCGAATTCAGCCGGGACCTGTGCTGCTTCGGCGAGCAAGGCGAGGCTCGAACCCGGGTATTTCAGGAAGTCCGTCGCCATGACGCGCACTCCGCGATCCTTGACGAATACGCTGGTCCTGTTCAGCAATTCAGTGATGCGCTGTACAAAGCGGCATCTGGCCTCGAGTACATTCTGCGCATCCTTCGGCAATAGCCCCAGATCCAGCGTCAGCGCCAGCAGACGATCCTCGACGTTGTCGCAACGCAGATACAGGCGATGCTCGGCTCTCGACGTGAACATGCGATAGGGTTCGTCGATCTCCTTGGTCACCAGGTCGTCGATCAACACGCCGATGTAGCCCTCGTCACGCCCGATGGTCACGGGTTCACCGCCCCCCAGGTCGCGCACCGCGTTGACGCCGGCTATCAATCCCTGGGCGGCTGCTTCCTCGTAGCCCGAGGTGCCCAGAATCTGGCCAGCCAGGAATAGCCCGGCAACCGGACGGGCCTCCAGATTCGACCCCACCTGCCAGGAAGGTATGCTGTCATACTCGACGGCGTAGCCGTAACGAATGATCGACGCTCCTTCGAGACCAGGCACCGAGCGCACGACCCTTTCCTGAACATCCGCCGGCAGGCTGGTCGATAGGCCGTTGACGTAGACTTCTTCGGTGTTGCGGCCCTCAGGCTCGAGAAACAGGAGATGGCGATCCTTGTCGGCGAAGCGAACCACCTTGTCTTCAATGGAGGGACAGTAACGCGGCCCCTGGCCTGCTATCGCGCCGCCAAACAACGGCGAGCGACCCAGGCTCCCGGCAATGATCTCGTGAGTGGCCGGTGTCGTGTAGGCCATGTAGCAGTCAATCTGCTCGCAGGTGAAATCACCGGTACGGAAAGAAAAGGGAAGCGGTGGTTCATCTCCCGGCTGGGGCTTCAGCCGGGACACGTCAATGCTGTCGCGCAGCAACCGCGGCGGCGTACCGGTCTTCAGTCGCCGCAACTCCAGGCCACCCAGCCCCAGGGATCCACTGAGCCCCTCGCTGCTGGCGGCCCCCTCACGACCACCAATGGTCTGCTGATCACCTACGTGCATCAGCCCACGCAGGAACGTGCCTGAACAAAGAACCACTCTTTCCGCTCTAATTTGTTTTCCACCAACAAGTTCTACACCACAAACCCGCCTTCTGCCCGAGTCTGACTCATGAGGTTCGAGATCCAATTCACAGGCGTCGCCGGCAATCACATCCAGCCCCGGTACACCCAGAACCGCTTCCATCATCCAGCGCTGATACTCGTGCTTGTCGGCCTGGGCCCGCGGCGACTGGACGGCCGGGCCCTTCTTCCGGTTCAATACTCGAAACTGAATTCCAGTGGCGTCAATGGCTTGACCCATCAATCCGCCCAGAACGTCGATCTCTCGTACCAGGTGTCCTTTGCCCAGGCCGCCGATGGCCGGGTTGCAGGGCATGCGTCCGATCTCGTTCACGTCATGGGTCACCAGCGCCGTGCGTGCGCCCAGACGAGCGGCAGCAACTGCGGCTTCGATCCCCGCGTGACCGCCACCTACCACGATGATGTCGTAGCGCTCGTTGCTCATGGTTTCATTTACCCACGCAGAAACGACGGAAGACCGTCTCCAGAAGCTGCTCGCTGAAAATGCGGCCAGAGACCTCTCCTAGTTGGCTCAGGATGGCTGCCAGCAACGTGCCGACAACTTCATCTCCAGGGCCGGCCTCTTGCTCGGATGCATCGTCCGCAACGGGTTCCAGTTCCGCCAGCACCCGTCGCAAATCGTCACGGCATCGAGTCAATTTCTGCTGATGCCTTTCGTTGAGCACCACGCCACTGGTGATGGCTTCGCGCAACCGGAACCGACCGACGGCGGTATCGATCCTCTGCCAGAGTTCAGCGAGCCCACTGCCGTCGCGACCGGATGTCGCCACCACGGACTCGTCGGCTCCATCACCCGGTCGGTGGTCGCCGGCCAGGTCCAGTTTTGTCCCCACATGGATGACTACTGCCGCGGGACATTCGTCCACACCACCCGAGACGGTGTCGGCGCCTGCCGCCCCGACTTCGTGAAGAACCAGCACGATATCGGCGTTCTCCAGCATGCCGCGCGTGCGTGCGATACCCATCCGTTCTATCCGGCCCGGGTCCCTGCGCAACCCCGCCGTGTCATGGAAAACAAAGACGGTTCCGTCCCGAACAATGGACGCGGTGACAACGTCACGAGTCGTGCCTGCCTCGCCGTCGACAATGGCCCGATCCTGCTCGACGAGAGCATTGAACAGAGTGCTCTTACCGACATTGGGCGGGCCGACCAGCACCACCTGCACGCCATCCCGCAACAGACGTCCGGCCGGAGCCATGGCCAATAGGGCGTCGACCCCATCTGTTGCAAGTGTAATTATTTCAACAACTTCTCCAGCAGGAACCGATACATTCTCTTCGTCCACGAACTCCAGCGAGCCCTCGATTCGGGCCAGCAGATCCAGCAATGGTCGCTCGATGGATGCCAGTTGGGAGTCCAGCCCCCCCAGGAGCTGTCGGATGGCGCCCCGCGCGGCGTACTCGCTTTCGGAGTGGATCAGGTCGGCAACGGCTTCGGCCTGGTCCAGGCTCAGTTTGCCGTTCAGAAATGCGCGGCGGGTGAACTCGCCGGCAGAAGCGGGAATCGCGCCGGCCTGCCGGCAAGCCGCCACGACCAGACGTCCGACCAAGCGTCCCCCATGGCAAGAGAACTCGACAGTGTCCTCTCCGGTGTAGCTATTGGGGGCCAGCATGGGCAGGGCCAGAACCTGGTCGATGGGCGCATTCGGTTCACCACCATCGTGGTCGACCGCGGCCGGCCAGTGCAATACTCCCAGGACTGCCCGGTGACTCTGGGGGGGGTCGCCGAATCCGGCTCCCGAGAACACCTGGCCGGCGACGGCCAGCGCCCTGGGCCCACTGATCCGCACCACGGACAGACCGCCCTCCCCCTCAGGCGTGGCCAACGCCACTATGGTCTCCCGGTTCATGTGTACGCGTTCTCCCGTCGAGGGGTCTGAAGCAACGAAGGCGGCGCCGAAGCGCCGCCTTCTATCTACCTGCCTTTGGTTGCAAGCGCAACCCGCATCTGGCAGCCGACCGGTCAGGCCTCCGGCTGATCCGGTTTGCGAGGCTCGTCACCATCAGCATCGTTGTCGGTGTCGCCATCTGTACGGGCTTCGATGTCAGCTTCGGCGTCAGCCCCCGACTCGGCCTCGACTTCGCTTTCGGGCTCGGCACCTGCGAGTGCCGGCGCGGCATATACATCCGCTTCGGCCACGATATCTACATCGGGCTCCGACTCGGGCCCTACCGGGTGGTGGGATTCCGGCTCGGTGTAGATCTCTACCTCCACATCGCTTTCGTTCTCCACGCCGTTCTCGATGATCTCCGGCTCGGGAGTCGAGTCATCGGTACCGTCATCAACGGCGATGACCACGTGCTTGCCGCTGCCGTTGGACATGGTGAATGTCCTCAGGCCCTCGGCCTGCTCGGCCTCCAGGTGAACAATCCGTCGCTCCCGGGCACACATGGGCTCCATGTGGTAGGCCCGGCCGGTTTCACGAACCCGAGCAACGGCCTCGTCGACCCGGTCCATCAACGTCTCTTCCCGGCGCCGGCGGTAGTTGTTGATATCCAGGTTCATGCGCACGCGACCACCTGCAGCAGTGCTTGCCATCCGTTCGACCAGATGCTCCACCGCGTCGACGGTGGCTCCATGACGGCCGATGAGCATGCCCGCGGAGGAGTCGTCCGTGACGACTTTCACCTGGCTGTACTCGCCCTCGGTAACCTCGCAACGGCACGGGAATCCGGCTCGCACCAGCATGCCGTTGGTCAATTCGTTCAAGGCAGTGTTGACGTCGGTCTCGGCCACGTCCCGCAAGGGCTTCGCATAGGTTGTGCCCTTGATGTCGGTCACGATGATCTCGTCCGGGGCCACATTTGCTGCCGGGGCCGAGCGGCGTTCCGGGCTGTCACCACGGCCGTGGTCGGGTCCCTGGCGATCTCGGCCGTCTCCAGAGCGACCTTCTTGGCGGCTCTCGCCATCACTCCGGCCGCCGCGGCCACGGCCTCCGCCGCGCCCATCACGACCGGTTCGTTCGCCGCGGGCGCCACGGTCGCTGTTCTTCGCTGCGTCCTGAGTCATGGGCTGCTTCTCCTGCTCGTTGCCCGGGGAAGTGGATTCGGTGGTGCGTACCTCTTCATTTCGGCGTGGACGGCGGTTCCGCCCGCCCCGGCCTCCACGGCGACGACGGCTCGAACGCTGCTCCTGCTCCGGGCTTCCGCCCTCGGAGGCGCTGACATCCTGTCGGTCCTGCGGCTGGCTTGCGGGCTTCTGCTCGCGGGCCTCTTGTCGCCTGTCACCCTGGCCACGACCCCGTCCACCGCGGCTGCCACGGCGGGTGCCGGAGCGCTGTTCGCGGCGTGAGTCTCCATCGCCATCCCGGCGACTGTCTGTCCGGGCAGCGGGACGAGATTCGGTCTTTCCGTCCGACTTCTTTTCCTGACTGCGATTACCGGCACCATCCTGGCGTTGGTCCGGCTTGCCCCGACCCCTGCCGCCGCGGCGACCACGGCTGCCGCCGGAGCGCTCGCCACCGAGATCATGGGCACGGTTGTCATCTTGGCTGCGGTGATCGCGCCCCCGGCTGGTCCGGCGACGTCCGGTCTTCTTCTGGACCAGGACCCGCGCTTGGCGCGATCCTAGAAAACCCAGGAAGCCGGGCTTGGGTTCTTCGAGAATGGTCACTTCCACTTCGTCTTGCCTTGCCCCCATTTGGAGCAGGGCTTCGGAGACCGCTTCTTTTACGGTCTTCCCTTTGGTTTCGATCTTGTCGGTCATGCTGTCTGAGCACCTCCGGTAGCGGGCGCCGTCTTGTGAATCTTCCAGGACTGGTAAATCTGCATCAGGGTATTCACCAACCAGTACAGGACCAGTCCCGACGGCATGTTGTAAAAGATGAAGATCATGATCAGCGGCATCATCGTGTTCATGGCGGCCATCTGACCGCCGCCGCTGGTCGGCGTGAGCTTGGTCTGGAAATACATGGCGAGGGCCATCAGGATGGGCAGAACGTTGAGGTCCGAACCCAGGAACGGCAACGCGAAGGGTAGCTGGGTCAGGGCATCCGGCTGGGAAAGGTCCTGGATCCAGGCCACAAACGGTTGTCCCCGCAGGGAGATCGTGTGATTGAGGGCCTGGTACAGGGCAATGAACACCGGAGATTGCACCAGCAGGGGCAGGCAACCGGCCAGGGGATTCACTTTCTCCTCCTGGTAGAGCTTCATGGTCGCCTGATTCAACTTGTCCTTGTCGTTCTTGTACTTCTCCTGAAGCGCCTTCAGTTTGGGCTGCAGTTCCTGCATTTTCTTCATGGACGTGGTCGAGGAACGTGTCAGCGGGTAGAACATCAGCTTGGTGATGACGGAAAAGAGAATGATGATGAGACCGTAATTCGAAATGTAACGGTGCATCTTCTCCATGACCCACAGCACGCCCTCGGACAGGGGGCGGAACAGTTTCCAGCCCAGATCCATGGCTTTTTCCAGACCCTGATTGTAGGACGCGAGCAATTCGGCCTCCTGGGGGCCGATGAATAGATCGAGCCGGGCAGTTGCGATTTCACTGCCGACGCCCCGGTGGGCAGGAATATCGATGGCCCAGGACTGGGCCATGAGTTCCTGGTTCCCACTGATGCGGATAGCGCCCTCGACCGGTTCCCCTTGCTCCTGGGGAACGATTCCAATGACGGTGAAGTACTTGTTCTGCAGGGCGGCGAAATGCACCGAGCCCCGGAACCGACCCTCCACCTTCTCGACGCTCTTCTTCAGATCCATGCGTTTCTTGTAGTGGTATTCATCTCCGACCCGGACCGCGGCGCGCAGCGCTGGCTCTTCCATGCGCTGGTTCCTCTCGGTCGGCGAGATACCCTGGTTCCAGCCGAACCGGAAAGATTCCGGACTGCCGGTCAGATCCAGGGAACGCTGTGCGTTCGCCTCGGCGGCGACCACGACAACATCCACGGAGATATTGTAGGTTTCGGGATCAAAGCTGAGAATCTTGCGCACCTGGAGTCCGCCACCGGTGTTGGCTGTCAGCTCGATAGAGCGGGTTCCGCCACCTTCACGAACCTCCAGGTCCGCCGGCGCGTCGGTCAGGAAGATCGTGCTGCCCAGGTCCAGTTCACCCTGGCGGAAGACGATGGCATCGGTGCCGGACGCAGGAATATCCTCGGGGACCAGCTGCACCGGCCCTCCCAGATAGCTCTCGAAGGGCAGGCCTTGCCAGCTGATGAAGCGCCCCCCCCGGGTCGACAGTTCCGCTCGATAGAGCGGCGTATTGATTCGGATGACCTGTTCATGGGCTCCACCGGTAATCATCAAAGCCTCTGCGGCAGTCAGTGGCGTGTCGCTGTCGGAGCCGGTGGGTACTTCCTGAAATACCTCCTGGCGGTCGACTTCAGCCGGATCCTCCGCAGCGCTTCTCTGTTCATCGACATTCAGGTCGTTCCCGGCTCCGGCGACCATCTCGGCGTCCGCCACCACCGCGGTGGAGTCTGCCGCGCCGGGAGTCGCCGGCTTGCCGTAAAACTTGCGCATGATCGCTTGGGAACCCACGAGAATCAGGAAGATCAGACCGAAAGCCAGAAATGTACGCCTATCCATGGGCGGTTTCTCCATTGGACAAAGAGGTTTCGATCCCGGAAGGGTGGTTCCGGGGTGAACAGGAACAAGAATCATCCGCGGATGGTGTCTGCCGGTCCGGCGCGGGAACAGGATCCACGCCGCCGGGGTGCCAGGGGTGACAGCGCGCAACCCGTCGAATCGTCAACCACAAACCCCGCCACAGACCGTGCGACTGCAGGGCCTCGGCTCCATAGGCTGAACAGCTTGGATAGAACCGACAGGTGGAGGGCAGCAACGGCGAAATGAGGCGCCGATAGCCGACAATCAGAAAATATGGCAAACGCCACATATATTGCTCACTCGGACCTTGCTGGCACCCTGCCCCCTGGTCAATGGAAATCCCGGCCATTAGGACGGGGCGGGGCGGTCAGGTGCCGGTTACGAGGCCAATTAACCTGCTGGCGGGTCCGTTATTCGACTTCGGAATCAAATCGGATCGGCGTGTTCCAGAACCGGGCCGGGTGACTGTGGCGACAGTCATTGTTTAGTGCCGGCTGAGCAGGTCGTTCAACTCGTCGCGCACGTCCTGCGCCTTGGCGTCCAGTATCCTGTACCGCGCCACCAGAACGACCCAGAGACCAGGTTCTCCACTCCGAAGGGACGGATCCCCACCAGAATCAGGAAAAAACCTCTCACAAACGCTGGTGACTCCGCCGGGCTGCCCGAGGAGGCCGTTTCGCAGGGCCTCTCTCAGCAATCGTTTGGCCCGGTTTCGTTTCACGGCAGAGCCGATCTTTCGGCTGGCCACCACCGAACCGGCAGTATCATCAGCTGACAACAGGTACACCACGACAAGGCGTCCAACTCTCTTGACGCCTTTGTCGTATACCTTCTGAAAATCGCTTTTCTTGCGCAAAGACCGCCACTTCATCCGGTCTTTAACCTGCTAAGCTCAAGCCGAAACGCGCTTGCGACCCTTGGCCCGACGGCGCTTGAGAACCAGGCGCCCAGCCTTGGTCGACATCCGCTTCCGGAAACCATGCCGGCGGGCGCGCTTGAGATTGCTCGGTTGAAATGTCCGTTTCACGGATCTCTCCTTTTGGTTTTTCTTTCAGCCGAGAAAGATTAGTTAAGAGACCCCCCAGTGTCAAGAAAAACAGCGGGTTATCCACAGCCCTGGGGGGCGTCGAATCCAACCGATACCACCCAGTCGATTCCCCGGGAGTTCGTAGGCATGGTTCTGATGTATTGGCGACGAAATCGCAGATTTCCAGAAACAAATGAGTTATAGATTTCGAAAAAAAAAAGTTAGAAAACCCTTGCTGGCCCCAAACCCCCATGCTAGTTTCGCCAACAAGTGAGGACAAACACAAGAAGGGGACCCGGAAGTTATCCACAGTTCGTAGTTTATGTGGATAACTTTCTTGTCTCGGCTGGTTTTTGTATCAAACCCATTGTCTCACTTGGTTTTACTAGGGGGCTCGCTTGTGGAAAACACAGGAGAGAGGTGGGGTGGTCCAACTGCGAAAGGTTTGGTGTCCTCGTCCATGATGAACCTGGATAATTACTGGCCGGAAATTTTGGATGTGGTTCGTCAGAAGGTACCCCAGCAGACCTTCGACACTTGGTTTCTTCCTCTCCAGCCCGAAAGCAGCGACAACGGGGCCCTGAAGGTCAGCTGTCCCAACCATTTCTTCATGGACTGGTTCAGTGAACACCATCTGTTAACCCTGAACGACGCCGGCACCTCCTATTTCGGCAAGAATGTGATTTTCTCCCTGAAGGTGCTCAAGCCCAATGGCAGCGCCGGCGCCTCGATCTTGGCGGACCTGGAGGATGAACCCCGGCCGGCTGCCGTCGTGGAAGAATCTCCTGTCACTGCCGAGAATTACGGTACGGTCGCCTTGCAAACGCTGCCTCAACGGACCGCGGCTCCTCGCCCTGCCGCGGCCAATGATTTGAATCCAGGCTATACCTTCGACAATTTTGTGGTGGGGTCCGGCACGGATCTCGCTTTTGCCGCTGCCACATCGATAGCCAACAATCCGGGCGATCATTTCAATCCGTTGTTCATTCACGGCGGAGTGGGGCTGGGCAAAACCCACCTCATGCACGCCATCGGTAACGAGATTGCCCGCCAGCGGCCCGATCGCAAAATCTGCTGCGTTGCTGCCGAGAAGTTCATGAATGATTTGATCTACTCGATTCGCGACAACCGGACGCCTGACTTCAAATTGAAGTACCGCAGTGTGGATGTGCTCCTGGTGGACGACGTGGCTTTTCTGGCCGGCAAGGAATCCACCCAGGAAGAGTTCTTTCACACATTCAACGCCTTATATGACTACAAGAAACAGATTGTACTGACCTCTGATCGCTCTCCGAAGGAAATCACCACTCTCGAAGAGCGGCTGCGCTCGCGTTTCGAATGGGGGTTGATCACTGATATCCAGCCTCCCAACCTGGAAACCAGGATTGCCATCCTCAAACGCAAGATTGAAGTGAACAAGATCTACATAGCGGATGACGTGATCGGCTACATCGCTGAGAACATCACCGACAATATCCGCCGCCTTGAGGGGGCGTTGATTCGTCTCCTGGCTTTCGCGAGTCTGACCGGGCGGGAAATCTCTCTGGAAATGGCCTCCGAGGTCCTCTCCTCCTTCTTCCAGGGAAATTCCACCGGACCTGTGAAGATTGCCGACGTCATGACCGTCGTTGCCGACGCTCATGATATTTCGGTCGATCAACTAAAGTCCAAACGACGCACCCAGGACCTGGCCCGGGCCCGGCAGATCGCGATGTTTCTGGCACGAGAGATGACTGGCGCCTCCCTCAATCAGATCGGCCGAGCATTCGGTGGCAGGGATCATTCCACCGTCTCTCATGCCGTTCGCAAGATCGAGAAGGACACTGCAGACGACCCCCGGTACCGGGGTTCGGTACGGGACCTTCGCGATAGGATTCGCAGCAAGCGTTGACTCCTGAACGGAAGAAGGGCGGCTCGGCGGCCGCCCTTTTTCGCATGTATCCCGGATCTGCTTCGCGCCCTACCAGTAACGACTGACGTTGACCTGAAGAACGTTGTACGTCGCCTCGTTGAGAAGTTCGCTGGTCTCGATTTTGCGCGAGAAATAGGAGTAGCGGGCGCCGATATCCCAGGCCCGACCCATGCGCCAGATGGCTGCCAGGCCCGCGTCCAGGATCCACTCATCCTTCAAGACGAAACCCGAACCGCTGGCCTCCAGGCCAAACCGGCCGAACTTCTTGCCCAAAGCCAAAGCCAGCTCGGGAAAGAGCGCTATGTCCTCGATGATGCTCTCTGTGGACTGGTCCTCCGTGGAAAGAGCGGCGTAAGATCCCTGGAGCGAGGCACAGGCTCCGACGTCAACCCACCAGTGCTTGTTGTCCAGGGCCTTGTAAAAATAACCGGCATAGATGTCATAGAAACGCCAGGCGGAATCCAGATTTGTTCCGGCCGGGTAGAGTTCGCCTCCAAACTGAATGTCCTTGTCATAGCTGCCGCGGTCACGGGCTTCAAAGGGAGCATAGTTGAACAACAACTGGCTACGGGCCCCCACAGGCACGCCGACCGAGACCGACGCGGTGGTCGTGGGATCGTTGATGCCCTCGAGGTCCGCCAGGTTGAAAGGCGTGCCGTTGTCCGCGATGCTGCGTACGTGGTTGTCGATCACTTTGGCCGGGCCAAACCAGAACACAAAACTGGGGCCGCGGGGCCGCTCGTCTTCAGTCTCCCCGTCGGCACCGCCGCCGCCGTTGATCTTCACCTGTACGCCCAGGCCGTCGGCGCTCACCGTGGGGAACAGGGCGAATTTGCCCGGCTGTGGGTCCACGAAGATCCAGTTGGTGATCAAGCCAATACTTGCGCCTGCCAGCACGTCGTCGGCGTAATGCCATTGAGAGTGGACTCGGCTGTAACCCGTGAAACCAGCCAACAACAGCGCCGGAATACCCCAATTCTTACCATAGCGAGAATCGATAAATCCCGCGCCGGCGAACGCCGACATGGTATGTCCCGACGGAAACGAGGTCCGGTTGTCGCCGTTGGGCCGCATCTTGCCCGCCATGAGTTTGAGCAGATACGTGGATCCCCAGGCGGTGCCATAGGCATATACAAATTGCTTGGTGCCCTGCTTGTCCCACATCTGGTCGGGCTCCGGATTGGTGAAGAAAGTGGAGCCGCCACCGATGACCGGTAGGGCTATCTGCAGAATATCGCCGGCTTCGCGGATCCATTCGTCATCTGCCCGCGACTCTGCCGGTGCTCCGACCAGTATCCCACCGCACAGCACAGCAATCAGAGTGATTACTGTCGATCTGTACACAGTATTCATCTTCTTCTCCCCGCTTTTGGATTATTCTCTCAGAATCGAACCGATATACTGATGGCTCCAAAGTGGTCAGGACGCCGCTGCTCTGTGAACTCCGGAGACCTTAACACATAGGTTGCTGATGCGCGCACGCCGAATCCGGCCAGCGATAGACCCCAGTAGGCGTCTCCCACCGCCGGAATTCTGGTCACGCTGTGGCTGCTCCCAAAGGTGTTTCCATCGAGAAATATATTTCGGGCGACCAGGCGCCCGTCCACACCCGCGAACAGGTACCAGCAGAATCGTTTACTCGCACGAAAGCCGGCTCCCGGTGGGGAGGGCATGATACGAACCGGTCCCGTATCGACATCCAGGTTGCCACCAAAGCGCACAGTGAAACCGGCATTGGCGTAGGTGAACACGTTTCCCAGAGATGCCCCAAGATGGGGCGCAACATCCAGTTCGACACCCAGCGGTCCCAGCAACGGGACCTTCTTCACGTGCAGTAACTGCTGCCACTGGCGCTGATAGACGGCCATGAGCGCCAGTTCATCATGGAGTTGATTGTCCCATCCGTTGGGATCCGGCGAATCGATATTCCTGTGAAACCATTTTTGCAGTTCCTTGCCGAAGGCCGAAGGCCCGACGATCCCCACCGATAGATTCAATACATTCAGCGTGTTCTCGTCGCAGCCAATCAACCCGAAATCGGCATGCAGCCATCCGGCGTAAGGTCGATCGTCCTCGACCACTTCAGTACTCTCTATGTCTTCGGGAGTGTAGAGATTCTG
>Ga0070729_10002661_pt1 | contig 22454 bp, 19 predicted proteins | sample tdDd472_FD_66725 | JGI IMG/M metagenome (GOLD analysis project Ga0070729, IMG submission 66725) | Marine sediment microbial communities from the Atlantic coast under amendment with organic carbon and nitrate - tdDd47.2 | ecosystem: Environmental > Aquatic > Marine > Coastal > Sediment | place... | reverse complement strand
AGTATTCCTTTTACCTGGAGGCTGCATCCCGTATTTATTGTATCCAGTATCTTTTCAAAATCTTCCAGGCTTTCATCAATAACCACCTGAAGATTTTTTATCGTTGATCCATCATTGATCTCAAGGAAGGAAATACCCTTGGAATCTCTACGTGTACGGACCCATCCGGTCACTTCAATCAATTCAGCGGAGGGGTTCATTTCAAGAATATATTTAACAGCTGAGGTCATTTCATTTTCTCCGTAAAAAACTTGAATGCTTCTGTACCCGCGGTACCGCACAGAATCATCATATAATACCTTTATTGCCCTTCTATGAAACTTTTTCCAGTATTTTTTTCTCCCACAAAGCCATTAAACAGCACTTCCAGTATAATCGGGATCTCACTGCTGAGAGGGTAATCCCTGTTACTTCTGAGCCACTTTTGAGCAACCCCGTCAATAAAACCAAGAATGCCGTAAATAACCGTATAGAAGCTGGTAGTTTTCAGCTTTTTATTCTTGTTCATGACTATTATCCGGTCTTTCAGCATGGGAAGGTGGGTGACAAAAAAATCATAAAACATTATATCCTCGCCAAGGAGCTGCTGAATATTTTTATTTTGAATGAGATTATACACAAGGTAATTTCCTTCAATGAACTCAATCCAGATTTCAATCATCTCCTGAATTTGCAGCAAAACATTTTCGTCTCTTTTAAAAATTAATACAAAGCGCTCAAGAATTTCTCCATATTTTGCCGTCAGGAGCTGACGCAGCAGGTCTTCCTTACTCTTGAAGTATCGATAAATGGACCCCTTTCCAATGCCCGCGACCGCCGCGATCTCTTCCATGGTAGCGCCGTGGTATCCCTTGCGGGCGAATACCCTGATAGAAGCATTAAAAATTGTTGTCTTTTTCTTATCAAGATCAGACTTTCTTTCTGAGCGGGGCGGTTTTTTTCCCCCGTCGCCATTGATTAAAAGATGCACCAGCTCTGGTGTCATGGGCACCTGTTCAAGGCCTGCCTTTTCACTTAAATCTGTAAGAAGAGAAAGTATCTCCAGGGTTTCTTTGCTTCTTCCCTTTTTTTGCAGAGCTGTCCCCAGTTTTTGAAAAAAATCGGCAAGCGCCTCATTTCTCTCTTCATGCTCAAGAAGAGAGGTGAACTGCGCTTCAAGCTCTTCTCTATTTACCGTACCATCTTCCCTGAAAAAGAGTTCCGGTCGTGCAAAGGAGTGAATATTTTTCTGTTTTTTTTCCTGATTTTTCATAAGTTTCTGCTTTTTCTTCCTTACGTAATTACTATTCCTTTTACATCTGAATAGACAATAGTGAAATATTTTCTTGACAAACCGGCAGTTCTTTACTACTTTATATCTCATTATGGACTGACTGGTCAGTCCGGTCAACAAAAAATTTCTACCATTATACGGGATAAATCAGGGAAAGAACCTATGGAAAACATTAGTTCATCCACGAATTTTCGAAATATTAAGATTATAAATACTGTATACCAGGTTTACAAGTGGCTATTCTTTTTCCCCCTCCTCGGCTTTTTTACCCTGGTGGTAGGCATTGTCTCATTGCTCATTATCTGGATATTTGGTCAACGGGCTGGCCAGATAGGCGGTGTTGTCTGGGCGCGCCTGAACAGTCTGGTAACCCCCATGTTTATTTCTGTTGGGGGGAAGGAAAAGATTGACCGCAACCAGTCATACGTAGTGGTTGCTAATCACCAGAGCCAGTATGATATTTTTGCAATATACGGCTGGCTCCCCGTTGATTTCAGATGGGTTTTAAAACAGGAATTAAGAAAAGTGCCGATTATTGGCGTATACTGCGACCGGGCAGGACATGTATATATCGACCGGTCTGATACCGCATCGGCACTTGCCTCAATCGACAGGGCTAAAAAACGAATAAGCAGCGGCACTTCTATCTTTTTTTTCCCAGAGGGGACTCGCAGCCTTAACGGGAAGTTACTTCCTTTTAAAAAGGGAGCATTTAAATTTGCCCTGGATTTGTCCCTTCCCGTGTTACCTGTTACTATAAAAGGAACCAGGGATGTGCTTCCTGCCAACACCATTGAGCTTTTTCCAGGATCGGCAGAAGTTATCATTCATGACCCCATATCAATTGAGGGTTATTCAGAAGATAATATAGACGAACTCATAGAAAAAGCTCGAAAGTCAATAGCAAGCGCATTATAATACCTGCAGCGTGACGGAAACGATAAAATTATTTTATTAAAACAGGGATGGCCGGAATGGATACACAAAAACTAAAAACCTCTGCACTTATTACGAACAGTTTTGTTCCCCGCAGACTGAACAATCTTCTCAGCAGGATAATAAGCCTGCTCTTTAGAAAACTCGATTTTGACAACGAAAGTCTTCTCATTATGGAACAATACAGGGAAAAGGGACATCATGTATATGCATCCTTTCAGAGCTCCAATACCTCCCTGCTGCTTCTCGACAATCTGCTGAAAAAGCATGACTTCAACTCCCCGGATCTGGCCCTTGGATTCATTCCTTACACACTTCAGACAATTGCCAACGGCTTTACCAGAGCATACAGGGCAGTCCGGAGTCTGGTTGATCGTTCCCGCTACACTGAGATCAGTGACGAAGAATATATTAACAATTCAGTTCAATCAGATAAACCTGTCATTATCTCAATAATTTCCCGCACACTTTTCAGAAGAAGATACCTTCAAAAAATGCCTGACCTTCTCGAAAACCTGATTAAGATTCAACAGAACAGCGAAACCCCTGTTTATGTCTTTCCTCAGATAATGTTCTGGAACCGGAATCCTGAACGCACAAAAACATTTATAACAACTAAGGCAACGGGAGACCGGGGGCTTCTTTCAGGCTTCTTGTCAACACTGAGAAGCATGACTCCCGCTTTTATCCGCATAGCCCCTCCGGTGAAACTTGATGAATTTATAGCCTCTTCAAAGGAGACTGATTCTGTAAAAATTGCAATGGAACTGAGAAAGCATCTCATGGATATCAACAACCATGAAAAAAGGACCATTCTCGGTCCCGTAATCAAGCGTCAGCAGGAAATGATGGAACAGGTTCTCTATCACCAGAATACCCTTGACACCATACAGACCGTCGTAGGCCAGAAAGGAATTTCTGAGAAGAAACTCCGTAAGCAGGCATATGGCTATATCAAAGAAATCGCAGCTGACTTCTCCATCGTTATGATAAAATATTTTGAGCGAACCCTTGGTCTTATGTTTAGAAAAATTTTTAAAGGAATCGAATACGATATTGAAGCAATCAAAAAAATCCGTGAAGAATCAAAACATGGCCCGGTTATTTTTGTCCCAAGCCATAAAAGCCACATGGATTACCTGATCATCTCAAGTATCTTTTATCGTGAAAAAATGATTCCTCCTCATATCCTTTCAGGTTCAAATCTCACATTTTTCCCAATGGGAATTATTTTCAGGAAGTCAGGGGCTTTCTTCATGAGACGCTCATTCAAGGGGAAAGAACTTTACGCAACTGTTTTCAAGCAGTATATTAAGACTCTCCTCAATGAAAGGTACAGCATTGAATTCTTTCTCGAAGGGGGAAGAACAAGAAGCGGACGAGTACTCCATCCAAAACTCGGCATTCTCAAATACTTAATCGAAAGTGTAGAGGAAGGATATTGCGATGACCTGGTATTTGTTCCCACAACCATCAATTATTCAAGAATACTTGAAGAAAGCAGCTTCAGCAAAGAATTGAAAGGTAAGGAAAAAAAATCAGAATCAACCAGCAACTTTGTTAAGAGTAGAAAGCTTCTTAAAAGAAACTATGGAAAGGTATATCTCAATTTCAATGAACCGATAAAACTGACCCAGCTCCAGGAAACCCACGGAAAATCCCAGGAAAACATGCTGGATATAGCCTATGATCTGACCAGAAGAATAAATGATACTATTGCGGTAACTCCGAGTTCGCTGCTTTTTACTTCAATATTATCCTCTACCGGAAAAGGATTTACCGGAGAAAAGCTTACTAATTATTCTATTTTTCTCAGAGATTATATCATCAATCAGGGGATCAACCTCTCAGAAGAGCTTCGCAAAGATGCAACTATCAGCAGTGAGGCCGCATCGCTGACTAACGATTTATCAGAAGAAGGTATCATCAGTCCTCTCAAAATCGACTCAGCGTCAGGAAAACAGAAAGAAGAACTCGATTTTTACATATTGAATCAGGAAAGCAGACCGTCTATTAACTTCTATAAAAATACAATAATGCATTACCTTCTTCCTCTCGCCTATACATCGGTAGCGTTAACAGGAGCAGAAAACAGGGAAAGTATTTCATTTGACTATTTGCAGAAGACATTTGCATTTCTAATGAAAGTATTTGAAAATGAATTTGTCTACAATGCTCAGATTAAATCTGATCCCGATGAAGAAATAAAAAAGGCCCTCAACTTTTTGCAGGAAAAAGCATGTCTTACGGTTAAAGGTGATACGATATCTCTCAAAGAAACAGGTCTTCAGGTTATTCAGGATTCAGCTGCCCTTATACAGGATCTCATAGAATCATATGTTATAGCCTGCAAAACCCTCAGTGAACTGGAAAAAACAGTTACAAAGAAAGAACTCGAGGGTGAGTTTAAAAAGCGCGGAATTGCCATGTATCACCTCGAAGAGGTTCTTCTGACAGAATCACTGTCTGTACCGAACTACAACAATACCCTGAAATTTCTTCTCAGTAAAAAAGCACTTACCATGACACCTAAGGGAAAAAAGGATATTGAAATAAAAATTATCGGATACGATGAGGTAGAAGATACTTATAACACCCTTAATACATTAAAAACAGCAATTCACGTAACGAGTATAAAAAGTGGACGACTCAAGGATTCATCTTCTCTTGATAAAGAACAGGGGTCCCTTCAGGACAATGTCCACTGATTAAAAATTACAACAAAACAGTATGAGCGGACATGAACATGTCCGCTCATTAGATAAAAAAAATGATTATTACTCCCACACCCGCGTCTACTGTTATTATAGGTAGAGAAAAAAAACATTCCCGGCAACTCGAGATTCTGCTCCTGCTACGCAATCAAGCTTCTTCCTTTATGCCGTCATACTATGTTTTCCCGGGAGGAGCAGTGGATACACATGATAGTGATGAGAGAATATCACATCTTGCCAGACCTGAACACCTTGCCCCCGATGAAAAAATCTTTCCTGACCGTCATGGAAATTCTCTTCTGACTTATAAATATGCTGCTATACGTGAAACTTTTGAAGAATGCGGTTTACTGCTTGCTGCGGATAAAAACCGCACACCTGACATGGCTACGCTTAAAAATTTGTTGAAAGTGCGCCAGCGCATGTCAGGCGGCGAAGTATTGTTTCTGGATATGCTTAATGACTTCAACCTGCAGCCGGTCAATGATGAATTATTTTATCTCACTAGTTTTGTTACTCCGGAGTTCTCTCCCATACGCTTTGATGCAAAATTTTTCTTTGCCCGCTGCCCGCAGGCCCAGAAGATAAATATTGATGGAAGTGAAATCGTGGACTATACATGGGCAACCCCTGCTGAAGCGATTAAAAAAAATAACGAAGGAAGTCTTCCCCTTGCCCTTCCAACGCAACAGGTAATTAAAAAATTCACCCCCTTTGAGACTTATTCTTCAACAATTGATGCATTAATCACGGGAAACATGTTTTTTTAGAAAAACCTATTGACATACTGAGCCTCAAATTTGTTTTATAATTCTCATTAAACTTTATTCAACTGTTCTCAGGAGAAACTATGGCTACCAAGAAAACTGTCCAAAAAGCAGCAAAACCGAAAAAAATGAAATTACCTGAAAAATTCACTGCCAATACAATGTCAGGATTCATAGCGGAAAAACATGAACTTTCCAAAAAGCAGGCTAAAGAAATTCTCGAAGATGTATTCGATGTTATCCATGGCGGCGTTATGAAAGGAGAGCGTGTTCCTATCGGCAAACTCGGAAAAGTTTTTGTCCGTGTCAGACCTGCAACTAAATCCCGGATGGGAAGAAACCCTGCCACGGGTGAAGAAATTAAGATTGCAGCTAAAAAAGCAACCAAGGTTCCCAAATTTACCTTTGCTAAAACTTTTAAAGAAGAAGTCACAAAGGCTAAAGTTAAAAAGAAATAACCCGCTTTAACTGCAAATAGAAAAAGGAGACTAAAAAGAGTCTCCTTTTTCTATTTGCACCATTAAAGATTTTTTTACTGCAATTTTCAAAATTTTTTTATCTCAATATTTTTATATCAGAAAATGATATGACAAATGAGTCTATTTTCAGTATATTATATTAAACAAGGATTAATTGAGGGGCTCCTACCGGGGGCCTCTCATTTAATCCAGTTAGTAAATAATATAACAACACTGTTAATCAAATAATGCATTTTTCTATAACCTTCACAATTTTACTCGTCGCGCTCACCAGTGCGTCCTGCTTTGATGATAATATTGTAAATATCGTAAAAGATGAAAATAACTATGTCCGAGACGACAGGTTCGATCTGGCCCACACGGTCCACTATCCCCTGATGAAAACCGGGCAGGATATCGAATATGTATCCAATGATGATTTTACTTTTCAAGCCCTTTACCCTTATCCCGATTTCAATTATTCAGAGAGTGCAGGCATAATAACAGACACTATTACCGGCCTCTCCTGGACGAAGTGCTCAATGATAGAAAATGGAATCATTGATCCCGATTCAGCCAACTGCAGCGGAAGTCACAACCAGTACATTTGGACAGAAGCCAATGCGGCCTGCCGGAATCTTTCCTACGGAGGATACAATGACTGGCGGCTCCCCACCTACTCCGAGCTCTTTTCTCTCTATGATTTCGGGGAAATTTCACCAGCCATTGACACAACAGTTTTCCCCAACACGGCAAATGACGACTGGTATTGGACAGGAACAGTTGTTTCTTTTTTTGGAGCTGATTATGGGTATTCCATACACTTTCATTCACCCAATCCTTTTAATATCGGTGACCTCATAGCAGCAGATGACATAAATACTCACTATGTTCGATGCATGCGGAAAGATTAACCAGGAATAGAATCCCATGATACAAAACGGCCTAAAACTTGTTGCACTTTTTCTTTTTGCATCAGCAACCCTCATTGCTGGTTCCAGCTATACAGTCAATACTGGCAGCCAGGCAGGCACAGTCACTGACAACACGACAGGCCTTAAATGGACACGGTGCCCCCTATTGAGCAGCAGCCTCCCCGATGAAACTTCAGACTGCTCCGGGACACCGGGAGGCTTTATCTGGGCAGATGCCATTACCGCCTGTGAGGGTCTTAATTACGCGGAGAGCAGTACCTGGCGCCTTCCCAATGTCAGAGAGCTGCAGAGTATTGTAACCAACTACAGACGTTATTACCCTCAATCCAATCCGGAAGCTTTTCCCGTTGTCGGAGGCGATTTATGGTCTTCCACAACCCATAAAAATGGAGTTAGTTTTGCCTGGATGTTGTACCATCCCTTTGGGACTATTGGCTGGAGAAACAAAAACGACTCAAAACTGGCCCGTTGTGTAACAGGCCCATAGGCTGCCCTTATGACCATAAGACTGCTTCTTTCATCTCTTGCTTTTCTGATAATTACAGCTTGTGGAGTGCAAAGTACAAACCTCGGCACCTTCGCCCCTTCCCGGCATCAATACGTCCTCGGCCAGGATGGTGTAACACCAATACCCTTTTCAGAAGAAACAACTCTCTGGACCTTCGGGGATACCATTCTCGGAGAGTGGAAAAAAAACGTTTCCCCGCAGGCACCCTTTGCCAAAAGAGTGAAAATGCGCACGATGATTTCCAATGCTCTTGGGTACACGCCCTCCATCAGGCGTGGTAATATAAAATCACTAAAATTTTCATTTCTTTCAGAAAAAGGATCAGCAACCCAGGTAATAAAACATCAGAAAGATGAAAATCCCTTTAAAATTCGTCACTGGGCATTCGATGGGATACGGATTAATAATAAAGTTTATGTCTACTATGTTACGATCAGAATTAAAGACCCCACAAGGGCTCTTAATTTTTCCGTTGAATCAATCGGCCTTGCTCGTTGGAATATACCGGCAGGATGGAAGCCCGGCGACCCGGTAGCCTTTAAACGGCTTGGTCCTCTTTTCAAGGAAAACCCGCCGACCTTTGGTGCCACTGCAGTAGACCATGAAGGGTATCTTTACCTTTTGGGACAATATACCACAAAGGATAAAAAATCACCGGTTAAGATTGGTCGTGTCGCGATAGCGCAGATAGAAAATGCCGGATCATACCGTTTTCTCACCAAAGACGGTACATGGATTAAAGACTACAGGCAGGCCGACGGTTTTATCGATGAGATAGCGGGAGAATGCTCAATAACCTACAGCAGGTACCGAAAGAAATTCAGGATTGTCTACTGCCAGCTTCTGTCTGGCAAACTTATGAAAATTGAATTTAATAAGTTCAAGGGGCTTGGAGATGCGGCGAAAGAATGTATCTATATTCCTCCAGCAGTTGCAGTAAAAGATCCCACACATGCTCCATGGTATTACTCAGGAAAGGAAATTGCTCAGTTCGGCAACAGGATTTTTGTCATCTACATCCATCCCGTTGAGTATCAGCCTTATCTGGTTCAGGTTGATTTATAACACATCAACCACAACTATAGAAATATCATCTTCGAAGGCCCCGTCATCACTATGCCCTGCCCATGTTTTTAATGTGCTCAGAAGCTCATCCGGGATTGCCGCAGTCTCCATATCAGCAGTAGTATAAACGAACTTACGAAGTCTCTGCTCTCCGAAAATTTCTTTTTCATTGTTTCTCTCTTCAATTATGCCATCGGTAATAAATAAAATCCTGTCACCTGCCATAAGCCGGTGTTCTATTTCATGATATTGAGTTTCTTTCTGAAGCCCCATAAGAGTTCCTCTGGTCCGTAACTCCTGAAGTGTTCCATCATGACGCCTCAGAAGGTATACCGGCCAGTGAGCTGCAGTAGAAATAGTCAGAATCTTTCTTTTAATGTCAAAGAAGGCATAACAGGCTGTTACAAATCTGCTGGATATATGGTTGTACAGAAAAGAATTCAAATTCTCAAGCATGTGGGCCGGGTTACGGGAAATTTCCCGGGAAAGAGAAAAGGCAGCCTTAAGCATCGAAGCAATGAGTGCGGCAGGCACTCCATGCCCCGTGACATCTGCAATAATGACACCAAGAACATCCTGTCCTGTATCATGATAGAAATCAAAGAAATCTCCCCCAACCATTGCCATGGGAACATATCGTGCCTTTATAGAGACTCCCCTTACCTCAGGTTCCTTGAGGGGAATAATTGACTCCTGTATTTTCTGCGCAATAGTGAGTTCTTCTTTTAATATAGAAAGCTCGTTATAGACTTCAACATTCCGTTTCAGGTCGACAAGATTCTTTACCCTTGTAATAAGTTCTCTCCGATCAAAAGGCTTGGAAAGATAATCATTGGCCCCGGCTTCAAAGCCTGCTTCAAGATCCTGGCTTCTGTTTTTTGCCGTCAGCATTAAAACCGGCAACTGGTATGACGGGTAGGTTTCCCGGAGAATTTTACACACCTGGTAACCCGACATAACCGGCATCATGACATCGAGAAGAACAATGTCCGGGAGTTCTTCCTTGTCAATCAGATCCAGAGCTTCAAGTCCACCAGTTGACATTGAGACCCTGTACCCCTCATAGCTGAGATAGTTTGCCATAACCTGAAGGTTTATTTCCTCATCATCGACAACCAGAACATGGGGTCTATTTTCAGAATCACCCAGCGTTCCTTTCACCGTTACAATTGAAGTCTCTTCTCCCACAACAGCCTGAAAGATGGGTTCGATTAAAGATTTCCCTGTCTGTAGAACACCAGGAGATTCGCCATTAGCGGCCGTCACCGGCAGGGTAAAAGAAAAAGTGCTTCCCGTACCCTCTTCTGATTTAACATGTATTGTACCACCGTGAAGATGGACGAGATCCCGCGCTATCGTAAGACCAAGCCCCGTTCCCCCGTAACTCCTTGTGCTTGTCCCATCGACCTGTTTAAAGGAATTAAAAATCTCATTTATTTTAGCCCTGGGAATACCTATACCTGTATCCTTCACCGTGACAATTATTTCATTGCTGTTTTCGGGATTGATCTGACCTTCAACCGTTACCTCACCTTCGTCAGTAAACTTAATTGCATTGCCAAGAAGATTAAAAAATATCTGTTGGATTCTGCTTTCATCACCATTGATGATGAATTCACCGGGAGTGATTCTGTTCTGGATAAGCAGGTATTTATTTCTTGCAAGTGGCTTCACCATTGATACAACCACATCTGCCAATGAACCGATATCAACGTCGACAAACTTCAGGAAGACATCATGGTGTTTCAACCGTGAATAATCAAGGATATCATCTACAAGACTTGAAAGTCTGTTGCCGCTTTTAACAATAAGATTGAGGTTTGAGTTAACCTCATCAGCAAGATTTCCATATACTCCCATCTTTAAAGAGTCGGCGATTCCGATAATACCGTGAATTGGGGTACGCAGCTCGTGTGAAGTATTGGCGAGAAACTCATCCTTCAACTTGTCCATTTTAGAGAGTTCTTTGTTTTTAGCTTCAAGTTCCTGTATTTTATTGTTAATCATTATAGACATATGATTAAAGGTATCAGCAAGGCTCCCCAGTTCGTCATTTGTTTTCACCGTGACATGGTGAGTAAAATTACCTTTTTCAATCTGCCTGGCTCCCTGCTGCAGTTCTTCTACAGGCTTCGATATAACACGACTGAAAAGAGCACCTCCAATGCTGACGATGATGATTGCAATCATTGCTGCAATCATTAAAATCTTCTTCATTGTTGTGATGGAAGAAAGAATACGGGAACGGGAATAGATTATTCTTCCGGCGCATACTGGATGGTTATCTTTGAGAACTCCCAAAGCAGTAAATTCAAGATACTTTCGGCCTTTGGGGCCAAAGGTAATTTCCCGGTACCCCTTTTTGTTTTTTTTGATTCTTTTCAAGGTATCTTGAGTGACAAATTTTTTCCCGCCGAAAAACTTTAGGTATTCATCATCCTGTGCAATGATCGAGCCGAGTATTCTTCCTTCATTATTATCTTTTGAAGAGAGAAAAACCGCATCTGCATAGACCAGTCCTTCAGACTGCATATCCTTAAGGTTTTTAATCATGTCCTTAACATCCACTAGTGAAGAAGAAATATCTCCCCCATTCATCATGAGAATATTAAGGGTTGAGCGGGCTAAAATTCCGGCGGTTGCCGTTTCCTGTTTAATGATACGGGCTACGGTACGTTTTTCCTGACTATCGAGAAGAAAAAGAGAAAAGGGGATTATCGCAAATCCTGCAATTAACATGCTGATAAGAACAAGTTTAGTCCGGATACTCATGGATTCATGCCCCCCCGGGTTTAATGAAGACTTTTAAGGGCCTGCTTGCGCTTTATTGCCCTGGGAAGATAAATTCCCCCGATACGGTTTCGGGAATCAATTAGCAGAATTTTACGCATTATAGTGATACATGCGTCGTAATTTTGTTTTTCATAGGCTCGCACTCCCTGCCGCTCCCAGGCGGTGATCCTGTTTGCATACTGAGCCCGTATTGCATTAGATTTTTTCAGTGCATCTTCAAAATAGACAGAAGATTTGTCAAGATGAGGCAATGCTTTTATAAAAAAGCCCTTAACGTAAAGGGCTTTCCCCATGGTATAGTTTTTATTGATAATTTCGATCTTCTTTTGCAGGCTGAGAGCCTCTTCGTTTTCGGGGTATTTTCTGAGGATCGCTTTAAGCCTTCTTTCTGCCTCATCAACTGCCTTCGCGGCAAGAACTGTCCGAACCTTTTGAAGATTAAGGGAAAGATGATTTCCTCCGGCACTCCTATCATAAGAATCTTTCATTCCAGCATATCTAAAGGTTGCGGCAATTTCAATTGTCAGGGGGCTGTATAGTTCATTAGAAAGTGGTGCTAACTTCCCTTTAATCCCGGCTTTCAGTCCGAAGCCCTTTATAATTTCTGAAAAAATTCCCGCTTCGAGGCTCAGGCCGGGTTTAAAAGTATCCTTCGTTTCTTCAAGATGCTGTGCATGGGTGTTCAGATAGGATCCATGAAGGAGTATCCCCCCGTAGGGCTGAAAATACTGATTAACTGCAACTCTATAACCGAGCCCCCCTTCAAGATAGATGGCATAAAAGCTCGATGATGGGCTTTCAACGAAAGAATAATAATCGAGTCCCATGTTCGTCACGATGAAAAGATTATTTACAGGAAGAGGCCACCAGGTTAAAAAATTGAGATTAAAGCCGGTCGAGAGTTCCCCCCTCAGGGTTCCTGTCTCGAAGACGGCCCCGGTGCCCAAGCCCCAGGTCACCTGAGAAAAATATTGAGAAGGAAGTTTAGCTGCAAGCAGTTCATGGTTCTGTACAAATATAAATACAAGCAGTATAAGGGTAACAGTTCTTTTCACAGACTTTCCGATAAAACTTTTTTAGGATAATCTAAATAAACTGGCAAATAAATCAAGCAAAAGATTGCCCTTTACTTCCTTTCAAAAATTAAAAAAAACTGTATTTAGAAATTGTGTAATGGGGAGATAATACGCCCGGTGTGTTCTGACCGGCCAGGCCACAATCCGTTATCCTTCGAAAAATTTAAATTTATCCAGAACACCGGTCACCCGGAGAAGAGTCTGTACATTTTCACTGGCATTCATCAGAAAGAACTCTTTACCCGATTTCTCAACCGAATCCATTATCTTGATAAGAACACCAAGGGCAAAGCTGTTTATGTAATCAACTTTTCGTATATTTAAGACGACCTTTGAAAAATCCCCTCCCTGGCCATGATAAATTTCATGTTCCAGATCTGAGGTATTGTCCAGGGAGATATCTTCTTCGAGGTCAAAAATAAGGTAACCCTCGATTTCCCGTGTTTTTATTTTCACTTTGCTTTTCCTTTAAATAAAATTAATACCTTAATATTATAGCATAAAGATTCAGTGTATCAATAATATTTTCAGGATAGACAAAAATCATGCAGGTTTTTCAGCAATCTACTCTGCTTTATTAAACCTGGCAATGTTACCGCCATTGTACCTGCATTTCAGTTGAATCCGCGCCATTTGTCCGCGTCGGCTTGTCAGGAACAATATTAACTTTTGCGAATGCATCGGCAAATTTTTTGGTAATCGAATATATAATTCCACGGTCGAATTCATCAGGATATGGATTTTCACAAACCATGATCCCCCCCTTTCCTTCCCCGGGAGTGAAGGTGTAGTGCCCTATCCCCTCAAGCATTTTTCCCGTTTCAGGATTAAAGAGTACATCACCTCCTGCTTTACGGTGGTTCATGTGATAGGCAACATCGATACTGGCAAGGGCTTTTTCTACTGTATCAATATCGGGAGGAAATTCAGCAGACTCAGGGATTTTAAGACCAATAGCATAGAGGGTCTTGTCACCGGTCTTTTCAGCAAGAATTTTGAAGGCACCGAGCCAAAGCTCCTGAGAATACCATTCATTAACATCATCCCTGACATTCTTAAGACCAACCTCTTCCAGGACATCATAGGCGGTTTTAGTGAAGGCTCCCATTCCTTTGACGATTGAAAGAATAGTTGCGCCATTAACCTCGATCCCCGGTAAAAAAGCTTTAAATAGTGCCATATTTTTCCCTCCGAATTGATTATATAATTAATCTAACATGGATAAAAGAAATTTTCAAACTATTGTGATCTAATAAGTTTCACAAATCAAATTAATTGCATGATACACAAATGCTGCATGATAATTTCTAACAGCCTGCCTGGATGTTGTTCTGAGGTAGCGTGTTGCTGAATAAGGCTTATTTCAGTAGATAGAGAGATCACGAATTGATATTTTTGGCTGAGGTGACTCTTGCCATTTCCCACATGGGTATCTCCAATTCAGGAAGTATTATCTCTTTTACTACTGTAAATCCATAATGCTGATATAACTTCACGTTCTCTCTGGTATCGGTCTCAAGAAATATTGCTTTTCCTTCTTTATCTGCTTTTTCGATCAAGGCCTGCATTAATTCCCCTCCCAATCCTTTGCCTTGATGGGATTGGGCAATTCCAATTGCAAGCCCATATATATATGGCCCAATCGTGAGATTTTTTTTATCTTCATCCAATATTTCACCAGTTATTTTCAGGATCTGCATCAGTTGCTTTTTTATTTTCAGCACCGGAAAAATTGCACCACTTCGAATTATCTGCCAGCTTTTCATGATGGCATGTTTTTCCGGCAAAAACACTAAAATACCTTCCAGTTCAGCTGAGGTTGCATAGATTTTCCCATATCGCAGACTAAAGAGAATCATCATTTCGAACATATTCTGCATATCTTCGATAGGAATTTTCAATTTCTTCAGCATTGGCTTTTCTGAAAATGCATTTGCGAGTATTTGAGCAGCTGCTTTACATTCTGATTTCTTTACAGGGTATAATTCATCAATTAGACTCATTTTTATTACTCCCCTTTTGTTACTGTTTTGAAAAATACTCTTTCTTTTGTAACGTATGTGTTTTTAAGCACAGAGTAATTCTTATATCATATTTTTTAAATAAGCAATGATTTTCTTTTATTAATATAACTTAACCATTAGTATGACGATTTTTTATCTTCCTGGCAGAAAAATAAGTTGAGGTGATAAGTTGCAGCTTGATCCGTAGTCCATTTCATCTAGTACACTATCAGTATTTAAGAAACGTTGTGCGAGACAAAGGAATTTTTTAATAAATCGACGGTACACTAAACAGACCACTGTTAAAACGTATTTATTATTCATAATATGGAATTTTTTATATTTACATAAATCATAACCTAGATAATGTATAAAAGATGTACTTTACAAGTTCAATAATTTCTATATTATAAACAGCAGTTTATTAAGATGTATAGTAGCGTGTAGCAAAGGTGATCGAATACCTTTAAAACATTTAATTATCCGGGAGGCAACAGGTCTATTGATTTGCTCATTTCTTCCTATAAATTTTACAAAAAAAGAGGATCAAACATGGGAACGGATCATCAACTAAAGGATAGAAAAATAATTCTTTCGACACTATGGATTTTTGTTACATTGAACTATCTTTACTGTGATGTTTTGGGACTTATGGATTCAGAAATCCTAAAACAGTTTTTAACAGGCACAGTTGATGGCCTTGTGATAAATAAAAATTTTTTACTCGGTGGTGCCATATTGATGGAAATCCCAATTGCTATGGTTCTACTTTCTCGAATACTGAAAATTAAAATCAACAGATGGGCAAATATTATTGCAGCTCTTATAAAAACAGCAGCTATGATTTTGTCTTTGTCCGTCGGATCACCGACAGGTTATTACATATTTTTTGCTGTTATTGAGATTTCAACAACCTTGTTTATTGTTTGGTATGCCTGGACCTGGGTAAATACAGATTAGAAAGTGCTTAAAAATGCGTGCCCCCGACCGCAATCACCCCTGGTAGTGCTTTTTTAAAGCTTCGTGGTGAAGATTATGGTTAACTAGTCGTCAATGCAGTGTCAGATGACACTATCGTTAAATATAAATGCTATGATTATTCATGCTCACTATCGTGTTGTAATGTTCCCTACTAAAACAAAAAACTGCAAAACTAAACATTTTTAGGTTTTTGAGCAATAGCACGTCCAATGGGATGAAGTAAGAACTCTTGTCTTTTCTATTTCTGCTGAATGGACTGTAAAATTTGCCGCTAAAGTTACTTCTAACTGGCAGGCATTAACGTACGATTTCCGAACTTTCTGTAGGGAGAATGTGTTGAGGTGGTGACCAGACCTTCGCTAAACAGTGTGTTTGTAAAATTTTTGTACAAGTTAGCATTCTATACTTAAACCTTGACAAATATGCCTATTTTTAGTATTATGTTTACAAGAGCTAAGAATTCATGCCATTTGAATTAAGGTTGCTCAAAAAATTTTCAAGTATTATTTCCGATTGCACACACAGTTTATTCACTAAGCCCCTTACCCTCCCTATTGAAACGGGAGAATTTCCAATCCTTATACAAAAAACACTCCTCCGCCAGGTTTCGGGGGTATCGAAATAATTGATACATTGTATCAGACCTTTTAATTATTGGCACTGGCTCCAAGGTAAAGGACTATGATACAAAAAGAAATAAGTCCCACATACACTCTATATTCTAAAAATTTCCCTCTTCCCATTACTCTGCTAGACTATAAGCCTTCTAAAGAGTTAAAAGTCCTTCAAACTTCAAGAATTGCATCCCCCGTAACCAGGCACCAAAAAACTGAAAGCATTGAGCAGGTTATAATGAATCTGACTGATGCATTAATAAATATTGATATTGATGTATTTGTAGCAGCACCAGGAGATTCAAAACCTTTTGAAGACTTTAATATTTTCCCGACAATTGATAAGTCATATGGTTTGAAATACAGTGCAGAAGATGAAGAGAAGAAAAAACCATTAATACTGGAACATTACATAAAGGCTATTCAATATGCTAAAGATAACAATTTTGATGTAATTCATGATCATTACAAACTCATCAATATGCCTGAATTTGATAAGTTTTTATACAGAAGGTACATGCCGACAATTCTATCAACTTTACATGTGCCACCAGAAAGAGCAGGAAATCCAGAAAGAATTAAAGAGGTTTCGCAAAAATCATTTTTTTCAGTAGTAAGTGAATCCCAAAGAAAATTGTTTATTGAGAAACTGGCTATTAATCCTTCAAGAATTTTTTCGGTTCATAATGGAATTGATCTTGAAGAATTTTCATTTCAAAGGGAAAAAAAAGATTATCTCCTTTTTATGGGGAGAATAAACCAGGATAAAGGAGTTTATTCTGCTTGCAAAATAGCAAAAGAAACCAACCATTCTCTTGTTATTTCAGGATATTTTGACAACTCTGACAAATCAAATAGAAATTATTTTGAGAATAAAGTAAAACCCTATATTGATATAGTACTGAATATATCAAGTGAAGGAGCAGAATCCTATGAAGCAAAATTACTTCAGACAATTAATGAAAATCCAGGAAAAATTATTTTTGTAGGCCGTTCTGATTCGGACCAGAGAAGTATACTTTATAAAAATGCGAAGGCCTATCTCTTTACCAGTGGAATGGAAAATGAATGGATAGAACCCTTTGGGCTTGTAATAATTGAAGCTAATGCTTCAGGTACTCCGGTTGTTGCTTACCAGAATGGTGCAGTTAATGAGATAATGATAAATTATACTAATGGAATAACAGCAAGTGATTACAATGGTCTTATCAGTGCTATTAAAAAAATTGATGTTATTGAGCCTTATAAATGCAGAAAACATGTTGAATCACATTTCACTTCAGAAATTATGGCTAAAAATTATGTTGATCTTTATAGAGAAATAACAATAAGTAGTAAAAAAGAAAGGATATAGATTGTTAAAATGAGTTCAAAAATTATCAAGCTGATTCAGACAAGTGAACAAGTGTTGCTTGATTGCTGCCTGGACAATGGAGCAATCGTTGCAATAAATTCGGATAAAGAATATTTCCCCAATAATGTTTTCTTTTATAGATACGTGTGGCCAAGGGATGCAGCTTTTACACTTGTTGCATTAGATATTCTTGGTATTGAGGGAATTCATGAAAAATATTATAAATGGTTACTAGAGAGAGCAGAAGATTTTGAAAAAACCGGTTTTTTATTTCAAAATTATCACACTCATGGACCAAAACACTGGATGAATCTTCAGCCCGATTCTAACGGTTTAACCCTTTGGGCCATATACAATCATGCTTCAGTTTCAAAGCCAGATGAGAATCTGGTTACAAAACTTGCTGAGGGTCTTTATAATATATGGGATGAAGATAAATTTTCCAGGAATACTCAGGAACTCTGGGAGGAAAGAATAGCCTATACTGATTTAAATGAGATGCATCTCTATTCAGCATCTGCAGCATATCTGGGTTTAAATTGTGCTCACATGTTATTCCCCAATAAAAAATGGAAATCTACTGCAGAAAAAATCAAAAGGAGTATATTAGATTCTTATGACAGGGAATTCAATTTTTTCCCAAGAACCAAAAGTGATATAAAATCAGATGTGAATTATACTGTTGACTCTTCCCTTTTTGCCCTGATCTATCCTTCAGAAGTTCTAGATCCTTCAGATGAGAGAATGACCAATACCGTAAAGGAAATTGAATTAAAACTGTACAGGGGCGGTGGTCTGAGAAGAAATCAATTTGATGTCTATGGCGGTATGATTGAGAACAATCTTCTTTTAAAAAAAGGGGCTGGCTGCTGGCCAATCCTTAACTTTTGGGCTTCTATTTATTATTCTATAAAGGGTGAAAAGGAAAAAGCAGAAGAATATTATAACTGGGTAGTTGACCGGATTGAACAGTATATCCCAGAGCAAATTTTTGAAAACAATATTCAGGTTTCAATTTCTCCATTAGCATGGAGCCATTCAATGTTTATAATTGCGTCAAAACACCTTGATAAAATATAACTATGGACCTTATACGTTACCCTTTTAAAATGAACAAGTAAGGTCATAACAACCCGATAAAACAAAAAACCGCAAATCATAAACGTTTTACGGTTTTTGTAGAATGGCTCACATCAGTGGACGATTTCCAAACTATCTACCAAAGACACGACGATTTCCGAACTGTCTGGCGGGAGAATGTGTTGAAGTGGTGGGTAGCCGCATAAAAGAAAGTGTAAAATAAAATCCCTCAACTACACCATTCTTTTCCAGGTATTCCCATCATAAGCCATAACATCCTCACTTCCAAATGACCACATCACTTCTTCAATTGCGCTGAGATGATAGGTTGTCTCAGGTGTATCACTTCCAAAATCAACCTTCTTGAGTTTGTCTCCCTCGAGTCTGTAGAGACCATGCATTGTTGACACGTAGAGCTGTTCCTTGAACCACTCCAAATCCCAAATGTCATCTGTCATCTTTCCGTTGTCTAAAAGTTCCCATTTATCTTTTCGACCACAGATCAGTGTCCCCTTATATCCTCCTATGTAAACAGTTCCATCCGGAACACACTTTACACACGATAAATTCTTCTCTGTCAGCTTACCTACTTCAGACCAGGAGCTGCCGTCAAAATGACAGATTTCGCCTTTGCGCCCGACAGCATAAAGGTCTGAAATCCCCGAGCCATGAATTGCCTGAGCATTAAAGTTCTCGGACAAACCATCGTCAATGCGTGTCCAGTCAGAAAGATCATCAAGTCTGTAAACAATGCCACGCAGGCCAACGGCATAAGCCCTGCCACCGATTTCTGTTACAGAGCGAACCTGACCGTACCTCGGTTCAGCAGGTTTTGGATGACTGTTCTCAAAGATATTACCTTCTATAAAATCTTCCCTGGTCTGTACTGTAAAGTCGCCTTCACCTCCCGTTATCACACATCCCACCTCTGGATCCTTTATAATACAGCAGGAGTTCAAAGCATAATTAGCAGAGCCTTCATAAAATTTTCCCTGATCCCACATATATATAGATGTATGCTCAATTTCACGCTTTTCTTTTTTGGGATCATATGCCAGAATAAATACCAGGTCTGGCAATCTGACTACACCTGTTCTGATTTTTAAGCCTTTTTTAATACTCTTAAGAGCACTTGTTCCCATGATAAAATATATCTCCTTTAAAATACTTCATGTTCTTTTAGGGTTTCGGATTTAACACTATTCACAGTAGAACCTCTAAATTTGAAAAAGTATTTGGTTCGCGATTGAGTTCAGAAACTAACTGTTTGTCCACCTATCCACTGAAGCGATTGATAATTGTATATCTATTTATACGTCTTTAAATGGTTTCGGACAACTTAAGTACCCTGGTTTGCTATAGCATCAATTCAATTTTTATTCACTCATAGTTATTTTTTCAAGACAAATTTATTTACCTTCTGGTTTTCATAGTTCTTTTCTCAAAGAGAAGACAAAAATTAAAAGCAAGAAAAATTACTAAATAAAACAAGTAACATCACAGCAACCCGATAAAACAAAAAACCGCATAAACTAAACGTTTTGCGGTTTTTGTACAATGGCACACATTACCGGACGATGTCCGAACTCTCTACTTGCGGCACGACGATTTCCGATCCAAATGGAGGGACATTGTCCTCAGGTGGTGGAATGCGATATAATCTAAAGGCCATTTTACAAATGCACCGCCAGTATAAATAGATATTATGAAAGATTAGTAACCGTTAAATAAATATCCGGTACGATTCAGCCTTGATTCCACCAGAAAGATGTCCCTTTCAGTATTATTTCTCCATTGGCAAATCGAAATTCAGCATATACATTTTTTGGATCATACCCTTCGGTCAATCTCCATAATTTTGTTTCTGCATAGGTCTCCCACTCTGACCAGTCACTATTATTATTGCTAAACCGCATAACTTCGGGCTCTTCTTTATCTCTTCGCACTTCAATGTTGAATGTTGCGTTTGGAAGGTCATCTCTAAGTGTATAGAAATTAACGGAAAACTTTCGGGCGTCAGGATCAAGAAGGATAATAGAATCCTGGTACTGCTTGTCACATTTAGTATTATAAAAATTGCCGTAAACGGTCTTTACTCCAAACCCTTCACTCAAGGTATAAAATTTTGTCTTGGAAAATGGTTCATAATCATCTCTGCTCCAAGAATCTTCTCCAAAATACATTTCACCTGCACCTGGAATATCTGAATGTATCTCAACTTCCCGTGAAAATGTTGATTCAGCACCTTCATTAATGGTGATTTTTCCTGTAATAGAATCACAGCGTTCATTGTCCGGTTCCAGACAACCAGGGATAGACATTAAAATTATGAATAGAAATACAATTTGTAATATAGCTTTTGAAAACTTCATAGTACCCTCCGTCATCATCAGTTCAGGTGGTAAATATACAGAAAAAGAATATTTTAGCAATCATGCTGTGGTATTAATAAACCTGAAACAGATCATACTCAAGTATGATAGACTGTTTATTTGTTTCTCTTTAACAACAAATAAAAAAAGGACTGTATTCGAGTTCGGAATACAGTCCTTTTGTATGGCACGCCCAATGGGATGAAGTAAGAACTTTTGTCTTTTCTATTGCTGCTGAATGGACTGAGAAATTTGCAGCTTAAGATTTGCTCTAGAAAAGTATTTTTTGCTTGAACTGAAACCATTTGTATACTTATAGTCTATTATCCGCAATTTAGATAAAATCCTTTATGTGATGTAAATCCGCCAAGAGGATATAAATAAGTTCTATCAAGGGTTTATACCATGAAAAATAAAACTTTTTTTATTTTATTACTACTAAGTATGTTTAGCTGTTCAAAACCTCAATTAAAATCGATCAATATCAATAATTTTGATCCTATTAAATTTAAAAAAGAAAATCTTTATATTGCACCAATCATTAATACTTCTGATATTAAACTGCTGAACACATCAGAACTGTATATTGAAAAGCTCCTTAAAAAATATATAAAAAAATTTGGATTTATTAACTCAAACGAATTTACTAAAATCTTAGAAACGAAAAACTTATCTAGTGAATATAATAAGATTCAGAAGCTTTATGTATCTGGAAAATTAAAGAATGAAGATCTAGGGAAATTACTACCAAATCTTAACTCAGGATATTTAGTATTAACTAATATTAGTTACTTCCACATTAATGAATACGAAGATGAACAGGATGTAATGGTATTTGATAACAAAGGTGAAGCGGATTGGGCGACTGAAGTCTCACGACATATTGTGTCAACAATTAGAGGGACGTTTACATTAATTGATATTACTTCAAAAGAAAAAGTCTTTGATGTTGAACATGAAATTAGCAAGCAAAACATATCTACACATACTGAGAGAAATTGTATTGATAGTATTATAGCAGGTTTATTGGGAGATCTTTTTAAACCAAAACCAATTGGCCCGAATAAAATGGTCAAAATATTTTTCAAACAGATCATTCAAAATATTCCTGAAAAATAAAATTATAATTATAATTATAATAACAAATACATATATCAACCGCAGCACATAGAGATAAAAGGCCTGAGAATGTAACACCCCAATAAAACAAAAAACCGCAAAACTCAACCTCACAAAAGCATAAAAAAAGAACTGTATTCGAGTTCGGAATACAGTCCTTTTGTATGGCACGCATTACCGGACGATGTCCGAACTCTCTATCAAAGACACGACGATTTCCGAACTGCCTGGCGGGAGAATGTGCTGAGGTGGTGGGTGGCGGCTTAAAATTAAAGAAAAAAGAATAATACTAGAGTGTGTCAGAAAATCTGTGTAAACCTCTCATTTCCTAAATGTACCTGCTGAGTCTCTCTTCGAAGAAGATACTCAGCTGGGCATAAATCACTCCCCAGTTTCTTACCTTTTG
>Ga0070729_10002658_pt1 | contig 22490 bp, 22 predicted proteins | sample tdDd472_FD_66725 | JGI IMG/M metagenome (GOLD analysis project Ga0070729, IMG submission 66725) | Marine sediment microbial communities from the Atlantic coast under amendment with organic carbon and nitrate - tdDd47.2 | ecosystem: Environmental > Aquatic > Marine > Coastal > Sediment | place... | reverse complement strand
TGCACCGGCGCTCCCCAGGTCCACTGATTGGACAACTCCAGACCATGCTCAAACTCGGTGGTAAACACCGGGTTGGTCGGGTCTGACGCGTCGACCGCGATGACGGCGTTCAGGTAGGCCGGCAGCGTGGCCGTCGTGGTGGTGCTGTTGACCTGCAGTTGGAACTGTCTGACAGGTTGTTCCTGGAGCGTGTTGGCGACCAAGGCCAACCCCTCCGAAAAGTACACCTTGTTGCCGGTGCTTTCAACCGTGTACTGCGGCAGCGGCAACTCGGCGCTGCACAACGACAACTGCGTCACCGGAATCCGGTTCCGAGACATCTGCGTCAAAATGGTCACGTCGTTGGTCGGGTTCTGTGGGTCCGGCCCATCCTGCTGCCGGTTTACCGACTCCACACACAAGGTGTACTCGGGCGATACCCCGGCCATGTGGTTTTGGCGTATTCACGGCAAGCCGAGAACACTAGTTTATCGAAAGCCCGACAAAGCAAAGTTAACTCGCCAGGTCAGCGGGGATCGACGTGGACGAGACCAAGGCCCCGCGTCGAGGAAGTGTTGGGAAATTCGCCCACCTGAAAGGTAAACTCGGACGAGTGTTTGTTGGCTGACCCGACACCATGAACCATCCTGCTGCTGTTTCTGCCCACGCGGCCAACCCCGCTGCTCGCCCCAAGTCGGTCGGGTTGGTGATTCCGGACATCAGCGCCGGGGCCGCCATGGGGCCGCCTCAACTGGTGACCGGAGTGAACTACCTGCCCCCGAACAGCGCCGGAATGGCCATCACAGTCCCGTTTGCCAACGACCAACAGCACGGCGTTGAACTGTCCGCCGCCCAAATTTCCCGCATGCCAACCGAGTTCAACTGGGCTGACCCAACCATGGCCAAGAAACGGTTGGCTGGGTTCCAGTCTTCCTGGATCCGCGAAGCCCCAAACCAGGCCAGGTGCGGATCCTGTTGGGCCGTGTCGTCGACGTCGGTGTTGCGGGATCGTCTGTCCCTGAGCCGCAAGGAGACGATGCCAAACCTGTCGGCGGTCAAGACGGCCTCTTGTGGCACGCGCGCCCCGGGCGCCGACGGGTGCCAAGGCGGGTTTCCCGGCAACGCGGGGTGTTTCTTTGAACAGGTCGGAGTCCCCGCCGACAGTTGCTGGCCGTACGCCCAGTTTTGCGGGCCAACCGGAGGAGGCGCCTGCAACACCACTGTCGAACCCTGGGCGTGTTGCGGGGCGGGCGGTGGCCCTAGCCCGTTCGCCGCCAAGTTTTCCGGGGACGTGCGGACGACCTGTGAACAGTTTGGGGGTCGTGGCGGGACCCACTGCGGGCGGCACCCAGGCAACCCGGACCTCTGCCTGAGTCACTCTAAGGAAGCCCTGGCCAAGGCGATCCCGGGCTCGACGGTGTCGTTGGCTGCCGGCACCGAAGCCGCCGTGGTCCAACGGATGAAGGAACACATTTACGCCGGCGGTCCGGTGGTGTCGACCTATTGGGTGTTGAAGGACTTTATGGTGCCCAGCATGTTTCCGTCCTGGGGCTGGAAGATGACCGGCGGCATTTACGCCAACTCGAACCCGAGTCCCTATTCCAAGGACCCGTTCGTCGCTAACATGTACCAAGCCCGCAACGGCGGCGGGTCGAGTGAGGCCCAACAGGCTCTGGCCACGGTGCGCAGTGCGCTAGGAGTTGACCCGGGTCAGTTCTCCTCCCTGGCCAGTTTTCAGGCGGCCCTGAGCCGAGCCTTGAACAGCATTGACGGCGCCCACGCGGTTACTGTAACTGGGTGGGGCCAGGCTGAAGTCAAAGGTATGGGCATTGTCCCCTACTGGGAAGTCCGCAACTCCTGGGGCACCCGCTGGAACGGCAACGGTTACTTCAAGTTTGCCCTGACGGACAACGCCAAACAGATCAACCAGTACACTTCAATGGAACGGGCGGTTGGCCAACACGGCAACCTGATTGGCGGCGCCACCAGTTTCCGCACCCCTGGCCGAAACGGCAAACAGGCCTACCACCCCCAGAACGACGTGGTCAACGCCGACGGTTCGGTCGGTTCCAAAACAGCCTGGTGGGTCTGGGCCATTGTCGGCGGTCTGGTGCTGGTGACAATTGTTATGTTTGTGCTGCTGCTCAAGGTGCACAAAACCGCCAAAACCAACAAGCCATAAACAGAATTGTGTATTCACGTTAGACGTTGACCCCGGCCGGGATCTCGGTGCCGGTAAAGTTGGTGATGGTCCCGACGTTACCGACCAGGATGTTGCTTTCGGCGCCGGCGACCGTCTGCAAATTTCCAACATTGCCGGTCAGCGAACAAGTCGCCGGCTTGGAAGTTACGAAATCGATCCGCAAAACCACGTTTGAAGAAAATGCACTGTCTGAACAGGCACCTTGAACCTCAAGCACGCCCCCGTTACACAAGTTGTTGCTTACCACCAGGTCGCTGGAAGTGGTACCACCGCTGGCCACGTTGAGTGCGCCGCTAACATTGCCGGCGATGTTAATGGCGGACATGGTCGACCCAGTCACTACCAGACTGCCAGCAACGACGTTGTTAGCCACCGTCGCGGTGTCGATGGTTTGAAACGCGCCCCCGATGTTCATGTTGCCGGCAATCTGGTTCCCCTGCACGGTGAGAAAAGTTGCGTTTGCGCTGATTCCGATTTGCGTGTTGGCCCCAACCTTGTTGCCAATAAACTGGGTGTTCATGCCTAAAGCCCCAATAGCCACCGCGCCCGCGATGACGTTGCTGGTGATAACCACGCTGTTGGGTTCTGTCGCGTCGCTGCATGACAAGACAGCGCAGTGACAATTGGTAATCTCGATGTCTGTTGGGTTGCCCGTGGTAAACGAAAGGGTCGTAGTACCCAAACTGCAAGCAGTGGCCTTAAACGGAGCACCGCCTGACACCGTGTTGAGTAACGTGATGCTGGTCGCAAAAGTCGTAGTTGCCAAATACGTGTCCGAGTCGGCGATTACGCTGACGTTGACCGTTCCAACGTCAAAGACCGAGTTGGTGATGCGAAGTTTGGAGTTTGTAACCGTTAGGTCGCGGTTGAGAATGCAGTTGTTGACCAATGCCTCTTTGGCGGCTACGACCAGGTCCAAAGTGTCGCCATCCAGCACTTGCAGGTTGTTGAGCGTTGCCGTCTGCCCGGCTGCGGTGGCCGGGACGGTCAGACTGCCGGTGGTGCCCGTGATTTGAGCGTCACGGGCGGTCACGTTGTCCGACGTCAAGGTCAGGGTGTTTGTGTTGACGTTCCACTGGGCGATACTCAACTGCACCGTGGTACCTGTCAAGTTGCAAGAAGAAGCCAACAACAACGTGCCAGAACCCTGGATGACCAATGCCGCCGTCGTGACCACACTTGGCGTGTCCAAAGTTAGGGTTACCCCCGACACCACGGTCAACGACGTGTCGACCGTAAACCCGGGGTCACTGCTTAGGCTTGCATCTTCCTTGACCAGGATGTTCTGGGCTTCTACCGCCGCGGCCTCGGCAATAGTCGCGTACTCGACCGGACACTCTGGGTCTGGGACGGCAACAATTACAGCATCATAGGCCGGTTCACACGCCGACCCGCCCCCACCTCCCCCAGAAGCGTCTGCCCAGTCGGCCACGCCAGAGACTGTCTGGGTCAAGACCTGGCCTACAGTCCCGCCTTCCAAAGCCAAAAAGTTGGCTGCCACCAATGGCGTCACCACAGCCTCCCGGCCCACTAGGCGGTCGGCGACCACAAGTCGCCCTCCATTTAACGCACTGACCCGAGAGTCGGAAACGACGGACATCGAGGAATTGTTAGGAACTGTCAGAAAACCCTCTGGGATCAGTTTACTTGAACGGCCAGAAGAGTGTTGGTGAACTTGGCACAAAACTTCAAACCGAGATGAGCCGTCGCGTCGCCCCTGTCCCCAAACTCGGGAGCAAAGGACGGTTAGGCAAACTGCCCAACGCCCAGGTCGGCAGCCGGTACGCCTTTGCCTATCCGTTCCACCCTCGGTTGGAGAAGGCGATGAGTCAAGTCCTCGGGTCCACCCTGGCCGGCCCAGTCAGCCAGTTTATGGAGCCCGCGGTGGACCCAACTGGAATGACGCGAAACAAACTGAACCGCTTCTTCCAGGCGGTCTCCACCGACAAGGGCTGTTACACGCTGCTGCAGGGCTCCAAGGTGCACGAGTGGCCGTTCAAGGTTGTCCACACCGTCACCAACCTGGCGTACAAGCGAGGCTGGTACCAGGCGTTGGAGTTTATGTTGTTTGTGTGTGGTGGCCGGTGTCGCCTGGGAGGCTGCGTTGTCTGGGCCGGCGACCTTCACCATCGCCCAAGTCAACTCCGGAGTCTGCGGTTGTTGGTCCTCCAGCCCAAACCGCCGGTGCACGTGTTTTGCGGCCGGTTGAAGTACATGCAGCGGGAACTGCTTCTGCCGGTGCTGTACCGATCACTGGCGCTCAAGTCGATGCGGGCCAAGCGCACCGGGTTTCCGTTGGTCAGCGTCGTCAGAGAGGTCTTGCATGACTCTGCGCGCACTTCCGGTCGTACGTACACCACGGCGCTGCAACTGGTGATTGCGTGGTATCATTCTTTCAACCCGTCCTACTTTCCTCCGACATTTCCACCCGACATAGAGACCATCATTGGGGTTGCTGTCAAGGAAGGTCACCTCACGGCTGCCACCCGGCAAGTTATCGTCCAGACCTGTTGTTCGCTGATAAAGCGCAAGCAGCGCATTTGGCCTGTGTTGCTGGATATGACTGGAGATACCACCCGGGTCAAGTCTGGCTACGACCAAGAAGGCTACCCATGGCTGACCAAGAAAGACAGAGTCAGGTTCCCCTGGCCCCCAACGACCGACAGTTAAATAAACTCTGTTGTCAGTGCATTGTTTGCGTCACGTAATGGCCGACGTTGCCCAAGAATTTCGGCAGGCCGCCGACGAGAAGGCGTTGGGGTTGTTGGTGTTGGACTACTTGGGCCGAGGATGTGAAGACCCGTTTGCCAGAGACTGCCTGGAAGAAGTGACCAAGTGGCTGCTAGAAGCCGTGTTTGCCGGGCCGACGGTCCAGATCGGGGCCACTAGCCAAACGCTGGATGTGCCCGGTCTGGCCCGGCGCACTCCGTTTTTGATGTCGGTCGGGGTGTTGCACTTTGGACGCACCCGGGTGACGTTTATCCGACAGGCAAGGAATCGACAGCCCAGCATGATGCAGATTGGACGCCTGGCGGCTGCTTCTTTCAACCCCGTGACTGAGGCGGCCAAAGCCCTGGAGGTGGTACAAACGGTATCTGGCCAACACGGCCCGTTAACCCAGTTAGACTTGTCGCTTTCGCCGTTGGTGTTGACGCCGGCCTTGGAACGTCTGACCCCTTCCCCCGGCCTGTTTGCCCTGGAACCAACCAAGACAGCCTGCCAAGTTCTGGCCAGAGGACTCCAATATCCCGGCGTGGTCGAAACTACAGCGCAGAGCATCCGCACCCTCCGGGTCGGTCTGAGGTCCACCTGACCCTGAGTTCACGGCTGGCGACCCGACGAAATCCAACCAAACCGACCCTGACCGGTTTCAATACACCAAACGCTTTGCGATGTCGCTGGCTCACCTTTCCCCTGTTTACGTCCCGGCTGCGGCCACGGAACACAAAGACCAGGCACGGTTTCTGCTTCAACCTGAGTGTTCTGGGCTTGCCGGGAACACGCCAACCCAAACCGCCCTGTCCAGCGTCAAGCAACTCTTTCTCTGCATTTCCAGCCTGGATGACATTCGCAGCCTGCTGCAAAAGATTGTCGAGGTGGAGATTCAACAGCAAAGTCGTGTGCTGCACCGCTACAATGGCGCCCAGTTGAGCATGTACCACGTGTTGAGCAACCAGAAGATCCTCAACAACAAGGCCAGCAGTCAGTACCACATTCCGTTGTTGGTCGGCGGGACGCTCCCGGTGAGTCTGGGCGGGCCCATCCAGGTGACCATTACCTACGCCCCGAAACTCGACCTGCAACTCGAGCAGAGCCAGTTGTACTGCGTATATGGCGCTCCGGGACCCCACGACCACGAGCCGCTTCGTGAGTACGTGACCCTCGAACACTGGCGGGTGGGCCAACTGCCCCGGGACGACGATACCTGGCAGTGGGACATTACTGAACTGCAAAACGCAGGCAGCATCGCCGCCCTTGTCGCCTACATCCCGGGCAAGACCTTTTTGGCGGCCAACAGCCGAGTGCTGGGGTACCAGGGAGATAGCAAAACGACTTCAACAAACCCCACCACCATCCTCGCCCACCCCAACAACTACAACAATGTCGTCCTGGACAAGTTTATGTACGGTCACCCGTTGCCAAAACAGCCGATTCTGACCTGGACCTTTAGCGACTGGCTGGAACAGGATGCCCGGTCTGGGCTAGTTGGGTACGACCGGTTGGTGCTGGAAATCGGCCTGGACAACCAACCGCTGGTTGACCAGCCCAACGAAGACGGCACCACAACCAAGGCCCAGGCCCAACCGGCTGAGATTCAGTATTTTGCCATTGTTATTCGGCCGGCCCTGCAGTCAGTTTCGAGTTCATAAACTTGTTGCTTGTTGTCATGTCCTCTGCTTTCCCCACCAAACGCCCAAGTGGTAAACCGCAAAACCATGCTCACCACGTTACCTCGTCCCCCGCACCACTGTCGCCTGGCAATGGCGTCGACCCTTGGACAAACCTCTTCCGTCCTGTCCAACCAAGAACACTGGGTTGGAGAACACCTGTACCTGGAAATCGCCGTGGTGTGTCCGGTCTGGCAGCAAAAGTATGGGTGTCAGTGTGCCAGGAGATCTGCGGTCTGTAAGGTCCCCATCCGCGGCACCTGGCAAGACGTAATCCATCAACTCTGCCAGCGGTGGCCTGATTTAGAGGATGACCTGGAAGGCGAGTTTCTGTTGGGTGACCACGAACAGGGACGGCGACGCGTCGTGGCGTACCCGGCGGGTCATGACCAACTGGTGGAGGCGACCGTGTCCAGGTCAACGCCGGCGGCGCTCGTGAGGTTTTGCCGTTTGCGCTGTTCGACTCAGTCGCCAGTGTAGATTTGTCCAGGTCAACCCCAAGCGGCGGCAGGATTACGCACGACTGATCCAGGCGAACCTGATCAGAATCCAACAACTCAGACTTGGCCAGGTTTGCGCCCTGCCTTACCAGGCGGGTCAAAGCCGTAATCTGTTGTTGCTGCATGGCCAGAACCCGAGCCTGTCTTTCCAGCATGACCAACTCGGGAGATTTTGGCGCTCCCCACCATTTGCCCCATACCCACGCGGTGCTTCGCTGTAATAAATCGAACGCCAAATACACAGCCATGTAGCCACATCACTTTTGTCCAGTGTTTATTTTGCCTGGCGTCACTTGGCCCGACACCCGACGATCTGGAGGTCTGGGAACTGCGGGTGCAGGACACTTAATTTAATGAGCCAGGGTTTGTCGTGGACCGGCTGCCCTTTGGCCTTGTGCCAGTGCTGGCGTTGCCACTGCTTCAGGTAGCGGTTCCACACGTTGGCCGCGTGCAAGTCACCGTGTATCCTGACCCGAGTCGGGCTCAACCCTTCTTGCTGGCAGTACTCCAACAGCCGCACCAACCCGGCCAGACAGACAGATTTGACGTCTGGAGGTGGGGTCCAACAGACCGGCTGTTCGCCCGGGACTGACAACCGAACGATGCGACCTGGTAAACGTTGAATTGTATATTCAAGAACACTCATTGCTGGTTTTTTATTGCGTCCCCGCAAGTTCCGCAGCGGCGTTGACGATGACAGAGGCTTGGTGACTGACCAGGCTGTGGGATTTGGTCTGCGAAGTCTTCAACAGCGGCTGGCGTTTGACCGGGTGGCCGGCGTTTGCCTGGCGCAACGCTTGCTTGGCCTGGTTGTGTTTCTTGTAGGTCTGCGACATGACTTCACAGAGTTGTTTGTGGTGTTGGACCGCGTAGTGAAACAGGCCAATCTGTCTGGCCCACCAGAGAAAGTGGAGTTGACCCAAAGTCGTGTGGTGTTCCTGACCCTGCCAACTGTAGAACAGTGGTTTGTCGGGGCACCGCCGAAAGGCGTCAAAGTTGGTCTTTTTGTAGCGGGCCAGCATGCGCATGTAGTCGTCGTACACGTTGATCGGCATGCCGTGAACCTGGGCAATCTGGAGGTTGAAGTGAGGGGCGTAGTTCTTGGGCAGAAAGTCCATTAGGCGTAACGAGACCTCGTGGCGACTTTCGGCCATCGGAATCAGGTAGGTTTCTAGCAAGTCGTCGGTGTAGTACTGGGACAGAAAACTCAACAGGTAGACGTCTCGCCAGTGCATCGGATAGTAGGCCCGAAACACCCCTTCGGCGACGGTCGGCAGACGGTCCGGGGGCACCTTGTCGCGCTTGCGCCCAGCGCCATGGGCTGGGACTGGAATAACTGGAGCAGCGTGCGCGGCAGAGTCAGACATGAACCTTGACGGTAGCAAGGTGAAGAGTGTTTGACTACTTTGTCTCTAAACGAGGCTTTTCTTGCGGGTGGACCCGGGCAACCCCCAAAAAAGGACAGCCCGCTATGTTGGCAGTCAGGTTACAGGGCCGGAGCCGCAGTCAAACCGCCGTCCACCGTCAAACAAGCGCCGGTAATGTAGGAGGCTTGGCGGTTGTCGGCCAGAAACAACACACTTTGGGCAACCTCAGCCGGGGAGGCCACGCGCCCCAAAGGGACTCCGGTACCGGCCAACTTGTTCAGCCGGGCCAAGGTTGGGTTCGGGACTTGCGCCCGCAGTAAGGCGGTGTCCACCGGCCCTGGCGCGATGCAGTTGACCCGAATGGCCAGGCTGTGACCGTCCTGGGTTTTCTGGGTCGCCTGTTCCCCAGCCACCCCCCGTGTCAACAACAGCGCCATCCCTTTAGAAGCGCCGTACAAGACACTGCCCGGACTGCCCCAGAAGGCGTTGACCGAAGCAGTGTTGACAATGCGCGGCAGATTGTCCAACGGGTACTGGTGCATGTGCTGGCGCATCAAACGGACCTCATGTTTCAAGCAGTAGAACACCCCCATTCCGTCGGTGAACAACGAGTTCTCGCAAAACGGACTGGTGCCGGTCTGTTCGGCGACCGGGCAGGCTGCGGAGTCTGTGGAAGAAGTCTCGGGCGCTGGAATTGCGACTTGGATGTCGGCAGTCGTTTCCTGGTTGGTTAGAACCTGTTCGTCGACTGGCGCCGGCTTGCAGGCCACCCCGGCGTTGTTGAAGGCGATGTCCAGACGGCCGTAGGCCTTAAAGACCTCCTCCAACAGATCGCTCACTTGGGCTTCCACCCTGACGTCGCACTGCCGGTAGACCATGACGTGTTGTTCCCGGGGGGTCAACTCGAGACTTTGCCAGACTGCCGGTCTCCGACTGCACACAATGACCCGAGCAGCCCCGGCCTGGACGAAAGCCTTGGCGGTGGCCAACCCGATCCCCGAGGTCCCGCCGGTCACCAACACAACCTGATTGGCGAACCGGGCCGTGGTTGGCAAGTCTTGGATTGGCGCGGTGGACCGCTCTGCAGCCTGTTGGGCGGCCTGTTTAGTCGCACACTGCAACTTCTGATGCGCCGAGGCTAACCGGGCATGCTTCTGCTGCCAGTACAGGCACATGCCTCCGACCGCCACCAAGACCACGACTCCAATCCCCAAAGCCCACCAACAGCCCGTTGCTTTGCCGTTACCGCTCATGACAGGTTTATTATGATTTTCGCCGGCGTTTGGCAATGCCTCTGCGAGCAGCCTGGATTTGTCGCGCAGTTTTGGAGCGGGTGGTTGTAGAGGTTCGACCAGGTTGTTTGGCGGGGCGGCGTTTGGGTCCAACAGGTTTGAGCCCCAACTTTAACAGGACGGTGGGTTCGTCGTCCGACTCGGTTTCTTCGCTGTCTGGACCCGGGCTTACCGGCACCCGCTGGGCTGACTGCGCTTGACTTTCGGCGCTCCAGGGGATGTTGTCCGCGCCCCAGGGGATTTCGCACGGTCGGCTGAACGGGTTCCACTTGACCTCATAGACTTGAGCCTTGGTTTCCGGGGCGGTCACTGCCGCTGCTGGCGCTGGGCGACTGCCGAGCGTCACAATCTTGATGTCCCGACAGGTTACAGTTGTTCGCCGGGTTTCCCGCCCGGCAGGCGCTCGCGGCACGACCTTGACGTGGGCCAAACTCAACGGCTGGCTAAACGATAACGACGTCCACCGCTTGCCGTCCACCGCCGCCACAATCTTGCCCACCCAGGCGTCTGTCAACATCTCGGCGTCCACTGACCACCACAACACAAGTCGCCCGTCTGCCGCCATAAACAAGTCGTCGTCCTCGCCCAACACCTTGCACTGCAGCCCGCAAAACTTGTGCCAACTGCTGCACGTCGTTTCCAGCCGAGGGACATCCTCCACCTGGGACGCTTGGACAATCAGTTGCGTTTGGTTCGGATGCAGCATGCCTCTCACCAGAGACAGACAGGAGTCCAAGAACCGGTCCGTCTGGTTCTTCGGCACCCTGACCAAAACCGAAAGCGTGACGTCTGGAGCGGGCAGCGTCACAACTTGCGCCACCGGTTCTGGGACTGGGTCAGCCCCGCCTTGGCCTAAAGGCAGCACTTCAATCATCAAGTTGTTTTGCCTTCCAACAACTTGGTGGAGCAATGGCGTAAAACCGCCGCACGTCAAGATAAAGGGCTTTGGAAACTGAGTCGGTGGACCGACAATACACAACCCTCGGTGGTCTGTAAACCTATAACCCTGCATGTGAGGCCAAAACAGACGCAGATTTCTGCACAACAAAGCACGGGCCGCCCCGGCCACGCGAGTGCGCCGACGGGCGGCTAACCGGTTGGTGACCCGGGCGTTGCCGCGACAAGGGTTTGGTAGCATCAAGGCCCGTATGGTGCAGACCCGAGCCAAACCGGCGCCTCGAAAGCCACGCCACAAAGACGCTCCACAAGCACAGCAAACCGAGAATACCCCTGAACCGAAACCCGTGAAAGCCCCAGAACCTGTGCAAGCCACGGGGGAGCCGGTCGCCAAGGTCGCCAAAGACCCCAAGCCGAAACCCACCCGACCTCGTCGATCTCGCTTAGGCCACTTACGCGCCCGGCTACTTTTGGCCCGACGCAGACGACGATAAAGCCGAGAACTCTGGATAAGTCTGGGTCGTCCTTTGCTCGCCTATGACGATTCCCTGCGCAAAGTCGATGCCTCACATCGATGGCAAGGAGTTTGACCAAACCTGCAGAGCCGCCTCGTGCCCGGCTCTAAAAACTGGAGCAAGGAGACCTTCCCGGCTATGTCCAATAATAAACGCTGTGCACTTTGGTTTTCGGCAACATGACTACGAAACCTCCGTCGGACCTCCACTTGTCGGCCTTGGTCGTGGACTCGGTCAGCGTGGCCAGACGCTTTGTGGCGCGCGAAGAGGTCGTGACCCCCGCCTTGTCGGCAGACGCCTTTGTGTTTCCAGGGGGAGCCGAAGGCGACGTACTCACCCAAACTGCCAGCGGCCTGGCGGCTTGGCTCCCCAACGACGGCGGTGGCGGCAACGCGTGTGAACCGGGCTACGACGCCGTGATTGTGGCCACACCAGATCCAGATTGTCCAGAAGAATACGCCACCGTCGCGGAAGCCGCCGCCGTTGGAGCCCAAAATATCCTGGTCAAAGAGGCCACGACCATTGCGGCAGACCCCACCTTTGCGGTCGCCACCACCTTGTTCGTCATGGAAGGGGTGGACCTGACGGTCAGCGCAGATCTGACTTGCACAGACCGTCTAACTCTGGATGGACCTGGTACCTTGGCGCTCGGCGCCGCGGTCGACGTTACGGCCCCTGAAATTCACGTCAAAGTCTGCAACTGGAATTTGGGCGCCTTTCAGGTGGACTTTATCGGAACCAACGTGACGGTCACCGCCGCCCAAGTCGAAAGCAACAACGGGACGCTACAGTTTTCCCTCACCGCCGCGGAGCAACAAGTTACGGTGTCCGACCTGCAAACCGTACCTTCCAGCACGATGACAATCAATGCGACTTGCGCCAACTTGACCCTGACCAACTGCGCGTTGCCGGGAACAGGAATCTTGCTGTCCAGTGGCGCAGGTGGTCGCATTGCCAATTCCACCTTTGGGACTGGCGATTTTACGGTGGCTAACGCGTCCCGCCCTGTGGACCTATCCGGGCTTCATTTTGCAGGGGCTGTGACTTTTGTGAGCGGGATCGCCGCCTCTCAGTTTCGCGCCGTGGGGTGCACGTTTGACCTGACGTTAACTTTAACAATGGACGGAGGGTTGTACCCGGCCGACTTTCAACTGCACGACTGTGTGGTGACCGGCAACTGCACCGGGTCCATGACCTCGAGCAACGCCAATCAACGGCTGTCTATTCAGGGTTGTGACTTTGGCGGCTCGATGACACTGACCAACATTGCCTCTTATTTGCGTTTCTGCAACAACCGGTTAACCTCTGGCGGCGTTTTGGGCGGCACTTTAGGCAGCACCAACCTGGTGTGTACCGGCAACACCTCCCCATCGTCTTTGAGACTCGGAGACTTTGGAGGCACAGAGTTCAACTTGATGTGGTGCAACAACCTGATCGCAGTGGCCCAAAACTTTTTTGGGGACGGGGTGGTCGGAGGCACCATCTGCAACAACGCCAGTGAGTCGCTCAACATGAGCGACCTCACGTCCTGCGTGTTTGTGGGCAACAAATTTACGGGCGGGACAGGTGTTGCTATCAACCAAATGACTGACTGTACGTACGCCAGCAACATTGCCATTGGAGGCACTGGTCACAATTTCAGTGCTCACCCACTGAACTGCCAGATTACGGGAAACCGAGGAAATCTGGTGACTGTAGCAGGAGCGCAAAGCAACATCTTGGTCGGCAACAAAGGGACCATCACCAACTTTACTGGCACTGAGGTCCCGGCTGGGGTCAACATTCCCTAAGTCACCGGTGCACTTGAGGAGGTTCGGGTCTGAACGGCAAACCCAACTGTACAGGGTACCCAAACCCAGGGCGATATTGACGAATCTGCACCGCCGCGGCGGCGTCTGGCACGTTGATTCCGTTGTCCCCCATAAAGTCTTCTGCGCTGTCTTTGGCTTCGGCGTCGGCGTCGTGGAAGGCCTCGGTCGCGTCAGCCTGTTTGGCTTCCCATTCCTGGCGTTCCTCGGGGGTGCTGGCTTCCGAGGCGTTTTCCGCGGCTTGCTGGGCGACGACCGCGTCGCTGACGGCGTCCAGCCCGTCGTCTGTTAAAGTGCCGTCGTCGTTGGCCTTCTTGGCCTCCGACATCTTCTTGGCCACCCACTTGCCAGCCGCAGGCACAAACGGCAGAATCAACCAACCGGCCAGAAACAGGTACCAATGGGAAGTCGCCCAAGCCAACGCCGCCGTCGCGTTGCCGAAAGCCTGCGACACGTTCTTAAAGGCACTGCTTTTGCTGAACCCAAAGAATGCCCCGAGCAGTTGGGCCACAATCACAATGGCCAACACAATCCCGCCGACCTTGAGCGCCGTCAACAACCAGTGACTCTTGGGTTTCTGCGGAGTTTCCTCCACCACCGACAAAGTCGCAGGTTGGGCCTTGGTTTCACTCATCTGGGTTGAAATTCACAATCCACGTCGTCGTTTATTGGAAGTCACAGTTTTGACCTGTCGCGCAGTCTCGTCCAGGTTGTCGGATTCGGCCGGCGAATACGCGCTAATCACTAGGACACCAGGTGGAAACGCAGATTCCCCGCGGGGCAACCCGAGAAGGTCAGAGTGACGGATTAGGTACTGGGCGACGTCGGTGTGCAACATCTTCTGCTCCGCGTGGACAAGTTGGCGGGCCACGTGGACGGTGAAACGGTTGGGCTTCAGGGCGTTAAAGTCCAAAGCAGGTTCAAGCCCCTTAAAGTCTCCGCTGATGCAGGTGAGGCCACGGACAGCAGCAGCCTGGGCCAACCACTCCCACGTTGTTACCGAGTGGGCGGTCTTGACTTCAAGCAAGGTCGGCGCCCACCGGTCCACCACCCGTTGGAGTAGATCTGGGGACAAGGTGTTCAAATTACCCGTGTACCACCGACCCTCCTCATGCAGACCACTTGTTGTTAGCAGTTCCTTCTCGTCAAACTGCGCGATTAAATCGGTCGGCAACAAAGCCCAGTGGTTAATCTGACAGCGCAACGTCATTATATCGTTGACCGTCAAAAAGTGGTCGGGAAAAGTTGGGTGGAAATGGCGGTAACGTCGAAGTTTGTACCAAGGCAACGCATGGGCGCCCATCGGTAGTGGCTTGACACCGGCATCCGCCATGGCCAGTTTCAGCCAGGGGGTGAGCCTAGAGACGTAGCGAGGGTGGGCCCACCAGTAATTGTCTGCCTCCCGCATTGGAAACTGCCGCCGCCATTCAAAGACCTTGACGCCGACTTCTCCTGGGGGTGGGCCAGAGCGCTTCACCCACCGTTCCATGGCTTTGGGTTTGGCCCGGTGCATCATCTCCAAATAGTCGGCGTGGGGGTGAAGGCAGGCTTCATCCAGGACCTCGTCGGAAAAGTGGGTGTCGTGTTGTAACAAGTCCACCAGATGATGGACCATTTGGTGATTGTCGCTCGCTCTCACCGCCTTGGGCAACGCCTCCCGGGCCAGGTCGACTTGGTCTTCCGCAGAAACCTTCAACTCTGCAACCAACCACTGCCAAACCTCCACCTGCCCAGCATAGGCCAGCGTTGGCGAGTAGGCAGAGAAACACTGAATCCCCGGCGTCATCAAAGTGCGGTACCGGCGGGACAGCGGAATTGCCAACCCCAGTGCGACCTGGTTCAGAGAACTCGGCACAACCGTGGGCGTCAAAAACAGACTCCAGGTGAGAGCCAAGGCGTGGCAGACGTCATCGCTCAAAGAGGCCACCAGATGTTCTGCCAGAGTCAAACGTCGGGTGAGACGACCCGGCCAACACCGCGTGGCCAGAGTGTTGACCGGCATTAAACGTTTGGCGCTTTGAGTGTTTGTGACAAATTTTTAGTGGGGTGTCGGTTCATGGTTACATAATCGAGCACCCAGACCCACAGTTGTTGCCGCCAGCGGCCAGCCCTAGTCCGATACCTGCCGCGGCGCCAACCGCCATGCCGACCGGACCTCCCGCCATGCCGCCGGCCATCGCAAACGTAGCCCCGTTGCCCGCGACAGAGGCCACCCGCGCGCCGGTGTTGCACTTGGGCGCCGGCGGGTCCTGGGCAAACACGTAGTTGTACATGTCCTTGGGAGCGCCTTCCGTCCCTATCCACTTGGCAATGCCCCACAGCCCTTCGGTCAGCAGAATCTTGAGCCCCTGGCCGTCGTTCAACAACTCGGACTTGCTGGTCAAAATCGACCACCAAGGTGACTGGGCCGGGTTCTGTTCGACATCTTTCTGGGTGCCTCCTGTCTTGGTGTTCCACACGGCCAGAATGTCGCCGCACAGGTAGGACAGCGGGGTCAGGCCCAACCCCGACGAATAGTGGTTGCTGTCGATCTGGGTTTGGGTCGGAATCCACTGGCCCCGGACGGCGTCCCACAAAAAGTTGGCCTGGTTCTGGCTCAACGGTTGTTCCTGGTACTTCCCCAACCAAGGGTACGCGACGTTCAGCACCAGATTCCAGGCCGTCGCATTTTGCTGCGCGCAGCCTAACCCGGCCGAACCACTTTGGCCTTTCTTGAACAGGTCAAAGACTTGGGCAAACTGGGCCCGTAGCACGACGTACCTGGACAGGACAAAAAACACAATGGCCAACGCCAACATGACCCAGCGGGCCGCGGCTTTGTGCCGCCGTTTGGCCGCGGCCGCCATGTCTTCTTGGGACGTGATCGCCTGAAGCCGACTCAACTGCAACTGTTGCTCGGCCAAAGTCGGCTTGGGTCTAGCAGGTCCTAAGGCTCCTGGCAAGTTACTCATGGTGGACACGTTGGAAAGTTTATTACAGACCCAAACAGGGTGGCAAAGACAAGCCCGAGGGCAGCAGTTGTAACACGGCAGGTTGGGGCAGTTGCGTCCGGGTCTCGCTGGTTGGCCGAATAATGCAAACTGGTCCAGACATCCGGGAGCGCGCACTCCGGCGGTACTGGTTGAGGCAGCCAATGCAGTTGCCCGTGCCTGAACTGTTGTCGGCCCAAAAGGCCAGCGCGTAATGGGGCCTAGCCGTGTTCACCATGCGGCGATTGCGCTGCGGCCCTCCGGCGGGCCCTGTGCCTTTAGGGTACGGAAACTTTTTCACCGAAATGCCGTGGTGGGTGGCCCAGTTGTCGGCCATCGTGTCTACACCGTCAGCGTCTCCGTGCACCAGAATCCACGGCTGCCCCTTTAGTTCGGCGGCCATCCGGTCCAACTCGGCGTGGACAATCTTCTCTTCCTCCCAACAGCGACTGCCGGTCACCAACACCACAACGGGGCCGGTCATGGTTGGATTGTTGTTGTTGTTGTATTTAACGACCTAAAGGCCTAACTACCAAACTGGGTCAAGGACTGGGCGGAACGGTCGCCGTTGTACTCGGCGACGACCTGGCCCTTCTCGAAGCGCAGCACCGTGGGGAACCCCCGAATGTTGTGGCGTTTCATCAGGCTGTCGGGGCCACGCTGCAACTTGCTGTAGTGAGCCGTAATGAACGGCAACCGGGCCATCTTGGCAGCCTGTTGGTAGGCGGGCAACATGTTCTTGCAGTGGCCACAGCCCTGGGAGACAAACGCGACGACGGCGGACTGCCCGCGTTTCTCGCACAGGTCGACCACTTTGGCCTCGTCCAGGTCTTGCACTTCCTTGCCGGCCGCGTGCAACGAGGAGTAACTGTCATAGGCGTCAGGTTTTAGGTCGTGGTAGTCTCCGCTCTTGTAGGCTACCCCATACGGCTGCTTCTTCTCCTGCACATACCTGTTGGCCATGGCTTGGCGGGCGTCCGCGGCCATGTTGGGCGCCTGGTTGTTTGAAGGCACCGCCGCCCACTTACCGTTGCGCTGACCGTCAAACGCCTGGGGTCCAGTTGGTGCCTTCCGGGCTTGTTGTTGCTGCTGTTGCTTTTGCTGCTGTTGATGTTTGGCCATCATGTGGCGACGGTGAGCCTGTTGTTGCTGGTGCTGCTGCCGGCGCCGTTGCACCTCAGCGGCAGCCGCTTGGGCCGCCTTTTTGACCTTCTTTTTCTTGGCCTTACTGACCAGGTACCAGATCAGCGCCCCTAGCCCCGCCGCTACGGCCACCCCCAGAGCCACGTACAGCACGACCTTTTTGCCTTTCGGCTGGCCGGCCTTTGCTCCAGACGAGAGTTCCACGTCGTCCAACGGAAAATCCTGGAACGGAGAAGCATCGACAGCAGCCATCGGGCCGGAAAAATTTATCTAAACAACCCGGGTTTCTTCTGGCTGGGTGGCAAAGCAAGCGGTGTGGACCTGTGAACCCGGATTGAGAACCCTACGCAGATCTATCCAGGTTGACGCTGTGGGCGTGGGTAATGTGGTTGTCCGACTCAAACAGCAGAACGATGACGCCCTTCAAAGGAGCCAACCCGGGACCTTCCAGGTCGCCGAGCGGCGGGGCTTCCCAGTGGCGGGCGTAAGCCTGGACCTGGTCCAGGGCGCGCGTCAGGATAGAAGGGCTGCGACCGGTCTTCAACTCCACCAACCAGGTTTCCGAGGCTGTCGCCTCGCCGGTCACCACGACTTCCAGGTCGATGCGGCCGTGCCCCAGACATTGGCGTCGGTGAAAGATACGGACCGTCACTTCGGCGGCCACGCGCCAACGTGGGTAACAGGTCTTCAACTCGAGTTCCAGCATGTTGCGGTAAATGGTTTCGCTCAGGCCAAACCCGACTTTGCGGTATGCGCGGCGCGCAGCGGCCACGATATACTGGACGGCGACCGGCACGGTCTGCTCCAGGTCTGGGTTCTCGTCTGGACTCGGAGTGGTAGGCCGCGATTTCGTAAACACGGCCACGGGCAGAGAGTGACGCCGCGGGGAGACGACGGCGGACATGATGGGGTTTGAAGGAATGGCGTAGGTCACATAGGCCACGCCCGATTTTATAGATCAAGTTGGGCAACCAGTTTGTGGTAAATCATCTGTTTGGCTTGGTCGGAGGACGCCAGGAGCATGTCGGCTTGGGCCTGGGGGTCCTGTAACAGCAACAGAAAGACCCTGGCAAAACGCTTCAGGCCTTCGACCACGGTCTGCCAGAGGGTCTCATCCCAGGCCACCGTGGTGTCGCGCGACCAAGTTTGGCCCCGAGATTTGCGGTGTTCGCTGACGGTGGCCAAGGTCGGGAGGTCGCTGCATCTTGCGTCGGCCTGCAGAAGTTTCATGTAGCAGTGAACCTGGACTACGTCATACAGCGGCAGGACGTCGGGGAACTTGCCCCGCCGGTTCTTAATCTCCCGCAACACCCCGTTGACCAACCCGTCGATGCGGCCGCCGACCTTGACCGTTAGACAGGGTGGTGTCCCAACGACTCCGACCTGGGTCTTGTAGAACTTGGCGTTGTTGTGTTGGACCTTGGCCGACGTCTGCTGTTCGATGGTCTGGATACTGGCCGTTTCTCGATAGGTCCCGTAGGCCTGTCTCACCCGCTGCCGGACGTGCTTGACCAGGGCCTTCCGGGTGGGCGGGTCGAACTGAGTGACATGGGTCTTCAACTTGGCGTTGACACTTCGTTCCACGGTGCTGCAGGCTTTCTGTTTGACAGCGTCTGTCAAGGTTTGCACCTGGCGCTTCAACTCGGGCGACTGCTGAATCAAGGTGTCGAGGCGATCTTCAACGGACCCTAACGTCTGAACTTCAACCTGTTGCTCCAGGGCCGTTCTCGCCAGGGCCGCCTGATACGGGCGTCCAAACTCATACCGACGCCACACCTTTTCCAACACCACCGCCGGCGCCTGGAACCGGTTCATTCCGACCGCCGCGGCGGCCTCAGAGGCAAACACCATGATGTCGGGCATGGTTTAGTACTACGCGAAAGAGTCGAAGGCCCAAACAATTCACTGTTCGTGGCGCGCTTGCCAGGCGGTTTCGAACCGAGCGAGGCCTTCTGGACCTTCGGCGTCCCACACCTGGGCCTTTTCGCGAAGCAGCGGGCATTGGGCCAGTTTGCTCTCCCAGGCGTCTGCTCGGTTGTTCACCAGGTTCACCAAGTAGGCGCACACCGTCCCGATCTTCATCAGCGCGGGACAAGTCAGAACGGGGCGAACTCGGGGCGACCGTACCCTTTCGAACTGCTCAATCTCGTTGGGCACCCAGTAGACCGTGTGTTTCAGCAGGTCCAACGCCAGGTGGGGGACGAACCGCACCTGATCCTGGCCAAACGACCCGATCTCCAACAGCGGGCGCCGGTTCAGGGTCCAAAGTCTTAACCCGACAAACGCCGCCTGGTGTTCGGTAAAGGCCAACGCCTCACTGACCAACTCTTTGACCTCGGCCAAAGTCAACAGCGGCGGCAACAACACCGGGTGCGTGCCGAAAGTGAGGGTCTTTTCCAGGTCCCACCGGACCCAGGTGTTGCCTGGACATTCGGCCGGACAACAAGGGTGGGCAAACAACTGGCTGGGCATAAAAACTGGACGTTGCTGATAGATCGTCGCAAATACGACAATCCAGTGTTCTCGGCTTGCCGTGAATACGACAATCCAGATCTAGTTTATTGCAGGCTTTGCAGGCGGTTTGGTCTGAAGAGGCTTGCAACCTAAACTGCGGGCTAACCGTCGCACTTCTGTCTCCAAAAACAGGCGGATCGGATAGCGTCGGTCGGCAAAGTTGCGACGGGTCAACATAAGCAGTTGGTGACCCGCCACGGCGTCCTTGACCTGTTGGGCGCTCAGACCGTACTTCCACCGAACCGTCTTGCCCGTAATCAGTTTGTACTGCGGCAGTTGGCGACAAGTGGGACAGAGCCACTCGTCGGTGCACTTACGTTTCTGGGCGGGTTGCTGGCAGTGACGGCAGGGCTGGGTGGCTTGCGTCCTCGCCCTCGTCCTCGTCAGGTTGTCTTTTTTGTCCTCTTCGTCCTCCTCCGACGACACGTCGACGACTAACGGGGGTGGCTGTGCCATTTGGGATCAGCCGCAACTTGCCAGACTTGAGCGAACGGTAAGGTTGTTTGTTTTTGCGGAGGACGCGCTTGACTCGTTGGAGTAGCGCCGTTGACCGCGCGAGGTTGTCGACCGCCGGAGTGGTCATACCACAGCCCTGGGTGATCTCCAACAGGGCGTTGGCGTGCTGGGTAATCTTCGCCGGGTCCAACTCTAGGGGGCCGCAACCGGGGTCAACCCTCAGCAGCGCAATAATCCGGGTTTGGGCTTCGGGAAAGGACAACAACGGCGGAGGCGCTCCTTTGGGTAGGGTAAACTCGAGGTTGTCCGGTAACCCTTGCTGCCGTTCCTGTACCCATGCCACACCGACCGCCACGGCGTCTGCCAAATCGTGGCGCCGGTCGGCAATATGCCAGGCCGGGAACCGGTGCAACTGAAACCGAGCGTCCATCTGGGCGACTACGGCCTGTTTGCGCTGTTGGCGGTCTCCAGGGAGCCCGAGAATGGTGCGCAGCGCGCCGGGGTGGATGTAAGACACCAAGGCTCGAAACTCGTTCATCATGAGGTCGCTCAGCCCAATCGTCACGCAGTTGGGTGGCTGCATTTCCAGCACGATCCGATCAACTTGGGTGAACAGAGAGCGGTATTCTTGCAGCAGATGGCGAAAGCGGTCGCAGGTGTGACTGGCGTGGTACAACTGACAGTCCTCATAGGGAACCGTCTGATGCGCCGCGGGATTCAGCAAATCGACTAAATTGACCAGTTGCAGGTCAAGGACCTGGATGTTCCTAAACGCTTCGTCAATTTCGAGCACCGCCAGGCCCAACCACGAGATCCCAAAGTCGACGGTCAGAATGCGAGGCATCGAGGATTGGACGAGTCCCGATAGCAACGGCAAGCCGAGATTTATTGAGACCGGGCTCCGTACCCACCCGCGTACTGTATGTTGAGCACTTCCTCTCTGGTTCTGGCCCACACGCAAGGCGGGTCAAAGTCCACCGACACGTTTTGGTCGGCTACTAGCAGGACCCGGGTGCGGCGGGGGGCATCCGGTTGCCCCGTATACAGCCGGGTGACTTCAAAGACCTGCTCGGACGTCACGACCAACTGCTCCTCCTGCAGCACGCGGTGACGCGCCAAACTCTGGCGAATGGCATCGATGTCCAACTTGCTTTCCGCAGTAACCACCCGCAACCACACGGCGGCAATATGAGCGCGCGAGGGCAGGGGGCGAGGAACATTCACCAGTTGTACCGAACACTGGTCCCCGTCGACGAAACCCCAGGACGCAGCAAACTGAAAACTGCCCCAACAGAAGCCAGGCAGAGCCGTGTGGTTTGGGTTGACGACGGGGGCGTACACGGCCCACGCTCGGTGCCGCACGGGCCGGTGGGGGACGATTTGAGCCACCAGAAAGGGTTGGTTCGGGGTTACCTGGCCTTGGGCTTCCAGCCACATGGCGTGAGGCAGCGCGACCGGCGTCACCCCGGCCGCCAACTGCGCTGCCAGCGAAGAAGCCTTGTTGACCCCCTGGCGCAACGTCACGTCGGCGGCGTTGGGGGGCGTCCCCCAACATTCCAAGGTCAGCGGTTGTGGTTGAGTCAACAGCCCGGTCACGCACAAGTCGTCGCCCACATGCAGCCACCGCCGTTGAAACGCCAAGATCTGGTCTTCGGTCAACTGACAGGAAGACCCCGCCGCCCCGGTCCACACCGGCTGGCGAGTCCAAAACTGACGCCACAGGTGACGAATGTCGGTGCCCCACCAGCGGTTGTCCGGCCCTTGCACCTTGTAGACCCACCTGGCCTTCAACTGCTTCTCTTCCAGGCTCGGGAAGGAAGGGCTCCAGTTGGAAGCGTGGACAAACGGTAACTGGCCGACGTCTTCCAGTATTAGGCCGTCGTCCAGCAGCGACTGTCGTTGCCACTCGACATACTGCTTCTCCTGTTGTTGGCTTTGGTGGATGGCGTACCGGTGGGCAGCCTGTTGGCGGTAAGCGTCCATGCGCAAAGTCTAGATCCACGCAGGCTTTATCGGTGAACCGACAACTCAGACTGGGCTACTTGGGGGAAACCTTGTCGACTCTCGTCGAATTGTGGCGAGGTGGACAAACTCAACGGTCCAACTATCCAATGACCAGTCTTCCGCCTCCCGTTCTGCAACCTCTGTTTGGTCTGCCCCGGGCCCATCCCGGCACCCAAGACCTGACCCCAAAGTCAGGGTCAACCTGCAAACCCGAGGAAACCAAGGCGCCAAACCCGCTGTTAAGTACCGAGGTCTACCAACGGAGCGACGTCGACACCCACAAGCAGTACTACCCGTACATGGCGCCCCCGTTCAACGGTCGTCTGCCGATCCCGACTTTCAACCTCATCATCCAGCACGGGTGCGAAGACCGACCTTTAGATGTCACCGGCAAACCTTAAATACAGTGTTTTATTGACGCCTTGGTCTTGATCGGGCCAAAAAGGCCTGCATGG
>Ga0070729_10002657_pt1 | contig 22491 bp, 19 predicted proteins | sample tdDd472_FD_66725 | JGI IMG/M metagenome (GOLD analysis project Ga0070729, IMG submission 66725) | Marine sediment microbial communities from the Atlantic coast under amendment with organic carbon and nitrate - tdDd47.2 | ecosystem: Environmental > Aquatic > Marine > Coastal > Sediment | place... | reverse complement strand
ATCGGCGGCCTGTTCCGCGCCGGTTTGGTTGAGTGGGTTTCCTCTATGACCTACCAGGCTGCTTCAGGTGCCGGAGCGCCTAATATGCGTGAATTGCTCAGCCAGATGGGGGTTCTTGAAGACTCTGTTGCCGATCTGTTGAGCGACCCGGGTTCGGCGATCCTGGATATTGACCGAAAAGTGACCGAGACACTTCAGGGCAACCACTTGCCTTCCCGTGAATTCGGTTACCCGCTTGCCGGGAGCCTGCTGCCGTGGATTGATCGTGAGGTCGAAGACGGGCAAAGTCGCGAAGAGTGGAAGGGATATGTCGAAACCAACAAGATCCTTGGTAATGCGCAGCCTGTGCCGATCGATGGTATCTGTGTGCGAGTCGGCGCCATGCGTTGCCATAGCCAGGCACTGACAATTTGTCTGAACAAGGACCTGCCGATTGGGGAGATCGAAGCACTCATTGACAGGGACAACGAATGGGTGAAGCTGGTGCCGAATACCAAGGCCGACTCCCTTGCCGGACTTACTCCGACAGCGGTGTCCGGCACTCTTGGCATCCCGGTAGGTCGGGTTCGCAAGATGAAAATGGGGCCTCAGTATATTTCGGTGTTTACCTGTGGTGACCAGTTGCTCTGGGGTGCGGCGGAGCCGTTGCGGCGCATGCTGCGAATCCTCATGGAACAGGCATAAGTCGTTACACGGCCGACGACCCGTGCACCAGACAATATTGATGGTAGTATTCTCGGGGGGCCGTAGGGCCCCCTTAACTGTTTAGGCTGAAGATTTGATTACAAAGACTGAAAATGGTTTGTATCAGTCAGGGCAAAGCCTGATCCACAAGCTTGATCCGCGGATCAAGGTGCTGTCTTCTCTGACTCTGGTTGTGCTGACCTTTGCAGCAAATGCCTGGATACAGCTTGCTCTGCTCCTTGTTGTGGCCTCAGGTGCATTGTTGGTTGTCTCTCCTCATGCCTGGTTGGTTTTGCGTACTGGCCTGATGTTGCGCTGGCTTTTACTCTTCACACTTTTGATGTATCTGTTTTTGTCCCCAGGCCGCACCTTGTGGGGCCTCAGCTGGCTGTCTCTTGACGGTTTGTACCTGGGTGGTTTTGTCTGTTTGCAGATAGTTCTGGCGGCCATGATGACAACAATCCTGGCCATCACTACGAAAATACAAGACCTCACTGCTGCGTTTGGCTGGTTCGTGCAGCCACTGTCCCGGTTAGGCTGCCGAACAGATGATTGGCAGAAAATTCTTTTGCTCGCTCTCGGCTTTATCCCTGTTGTTCATGAAGAAATTTATCTTTCAGGACGAAGTGAGGAAGTCTCTTCAACAGAGCAGGGCCAAAACGGGAAAGGCCGCTGGTCAATATTTTGTTCAAAAATGCAGGCTTTTACAGAACGAATGCTGATCAGAGGCGACACTATGGCGCACGAGATCGCGGCGAACGACAACTCTTGCCGAATCCCTTTTGCGCTGCCGTCAATCTGGCCACTGTCTTTGCTTGATCAATATTTTGTCACCGCCATGATACTGATCATGGTCTGTCACTGGCTTGCAGGATAGCCCATGCGCACAATTGTGCTGACCCTTGAATATGATGGGACCGCCTATGTCGGCTGGCAGGTCCAGCCCAATGGCCTCGCTGTGCAGGAGGTGGTTGAAAAGGCCCTGGCTGAAATCCTTGGTCACGAGGTGCGAATCCATTCGTCGGGAAGGACCGATGCAGGAGTTCATGCACGAGGCATGGTGGCACATTTCCAGGCAAAGACCTCTCTGCCTCTAAAGGCTTTCCGTGAAGGTGTCAACACTTTCCTCCCTCATGATATTGCCATCAAAGAAGTGCGTGAAATGCCGACTGGTTTTCATGCCCGTTTTGCAGCCAAGGGGAAATGGTATCGCTATACGATTTGCCGGGGTGAAGTACGCTCCCCCCTTGCCGCACGCTCAGCCTGGTATCAGCGCGTCAGTCTCGACCTTGATCTGATGCGTGCTGCCGCAGAGTGTCTGGTCGGAGAGCATGATTTCAGAGTTTTTCGTTCCTCGAGCTGTGTGGCTAAAACAACAGTACGGGAAATCTTCAGCATCGATATCTCTACTGACAATGAATTTGTCTTTGTCGACGTCAGGGGATCCGGTTTTTTGAAAAACATGGTACGCATGATTGTCGGAACTCTCGTCGATGTTGGTTCGGGCCGACGCCCCGTGGGGGATGTGGTAACTTTGGCTGCAGGAACTGATGAAATGGTCTGCGGTCAGACGGCTCCGGCCTGCGGTTTATGCCTGCAGGAAGTCTGGTATTGAAGTTGGGACCGGGAACATGAAACCATGGTTTTTCGGGATAATTTCTGCCAGCAACCAATCTCAAGCCCCCAGGCTCCGATTCCCACCGATTATCCTTGACTAGGCTCCAGTGCTAGAATAAATTCAGCGATTAAATATTTCACCCCTTGCTCCCTTATGGAGGTATCGGCGATGCTCGATTCCGAGATTCGCGAAGGCTTGACCTTCGATGATGTTTTGCTACTCCCCGCTCATTCCAAAGTCCTCCCGCGCGATGTTGATCTGACCACTTACCTTACGACCAGAATAAAACTGAATATTCCTCTTTTGTCTGCGGCGATGGATACGGTAACCGAAGCGCGTACGGCGATCTGCATGGCCCGCGAAGGGGGGATCGGCATTGTCCACAAGAACATGACGCCGGCTGAACAGGCCCTTCAGGTTGACCAGGTCAAGAAATCGGAAAGCGGCATGATCGTAGACCCGATCACCATGGCTCCCGATCAGAAGATTTTCGAAGCGCTGGAACTGATGGAGAAATACCGGATCTCAGGGGTTCCGATTACCAAGAACGGTTTATTGGTCGGTATCCTGACCAACCGCGACCTGCGTTTTGAAACACAGCTGAATCAGCCGATTTCAAATGTTATGACCAAGGACAAGCTGGTTACGGTGCCGCCCGGCACGACGCTCGAGGAGGCCAAAAAGCATCTTCATGAGCATCGGATCGAGAAGCTCCTGGTGGTCGACGACGGCTTTGTTCTCAAGGGGTTGATCACGATCAAGGACATCGAAAAGGTTCGCAAGTATCCCAACGCCTGCAAAGATGACATGGGCCGTCTTCGGGTCGGTGCCGCGCTCGGGGTCGGTGATGACCGTGAAGAACGTATTGAATTACTGGTCAAGGCCGGTGTCGATGCAATCATCATTGACACGGCACATGGTCATTCACAGGCGGTCATCGATGCCGTGGCCGAGACCCGCAAAGCTTATCCAGAGCTTTCCCTGATTGCAGGGAATATTGCATCAGCCAACGCTGCAGAGGTTCTGGTCAAGGCTGGAGCTGATGCGGTAAAAGTCGGCATCGGACCGGGATCGATCTGCACCACTCGTGTGGTCGCTGGAGTCGGTGTCCCCCAGATTACAGCGATCGCCGATGTTTCGAAGATAACCCGCAAACTCGGTGTGCCGTTGATTGCCGATGGTGGCATCAAGTACTCCGGTGAGTTACCGAAAGCGATCGCTGCGGGTGCTGATACGATCATGATAGGTTCCCTGTTCGCGGGGACGGACGAATCACCCGGGGAAACGATCCTCTACCAGGGCCGGACCTATAAGTCCTACCGTGGCATGGGCAGCATCGGTGCCATGAAACAGGGCAGCAGGGATCGCTACTTCCAGAGCGACGAGATTGATGTCAAACTTGTTCCGGAAGGGATTGAAGGGCGCGTGCCTTATCGCGGCCCGCTCTCGGCAAACATTCATCAACTAATGGGTGGACTGCGCTCCGGAATGGGCTACACCGGCTGCCGCACACTTAAGGAATTGCAGGATAATGGGCAGTTCATGCGTATCACCAACGCAGGTCTGCGTGAGTCGCATGTCCATGACGTCAATATCACTCACGAAGCGCCGAACTACCGGATCGAGAAACCCAGCTAGAGGCGGCGGCTGGGGGTTGGGGGCTGGGGGCTGGTCAAAGATTTTGCATCTTCCAGCCCCCAGCCCCCAGTCTCCAGCCCCTGAATAAAATGGATATCCATTCTGAAAAGATTCTGATCCTCGACTTCGGATCGCAATACACCCAGTTGATTGCCCGACGGGTGCGCGAAGCGCACGTTTACTGTGAGCTGCATCCGTTCGACATGAGCCTGGATGAGATCAGAGGGTTCAATGCCACGGGGATCATTCTTTCGGGCGGTCCGAAGTCAGTTTATGACGAGGGCGCACCGGTGATCGAGGAAGAACTCTTTGAACTCGGTGTCCCCGTGCTGGGTATCTGCTACGGCATGCAGCTGATGTGCCACCATTTTGGCGGCAAGGTCGTGCCGGCAGGCAAGCGTGAATATGGTCATGCCGACCTTCTGGCCAAGAATTCTCCCGGGCCGCTCTTTGACAGTTTTTTTGTCGATGGTCACAGCCCGGTCTGGATGAGCCACGGTGATCATGTCGAGATCGTACCCAAAGGTTTTGCGGAAATTGCCGAGACCGATAATGCCCCGGTCTGCGGTATCCAGAATGTTGAACGCAATTTGTACGGAGTCCAGTTCCATCCCGAAGTCAACCATACCCCCCGCGGGGAACTTTTGATTGATACATTCGTGCGCAAGATCTGCGGTTGTACCGGAAAGTGGACTCCTGGCCATATTATCGAAGATGCCGTTGCCCGTATCAGGGAGCAGGTTGGAGCTGAAGAAGTCATCCTCGGCCTCTCTGGTGGTGTCGATTCATCGGTGGCTGCGGCGTTGATCCATCGGGCTATCGGTGACCAGCTGACCTGCGTCTTCGTCGATAACGGCCTGTTGCGCCTCGGCGAAGGAGACCAGGTGATGGCCACCTTTGCCGAGAACCTTGGCGTTAAAGTGCTACGGGTTGATGCCGAAGAGCGTTTTCTGGAGAAGCTGGCAGGTGAAACCGATCCGGAAAATAAACGCAAGATCATCGGCAACCTGTTCGTTGATATCTTCGAGGAGGAATCGAAGCGGCTGGCCAATGCCAAATGGCTGGCACAGGGGACTATTTACCCTGATGTTATTGAATCAGCGGGAGCCAAAACCGGCAAGGCCCACAATATCAAGAGTCACCACAACGTCGGCGGCCTGCCTGATTACATGACCCTCCAACTGCTGGAGCCGTTGCGCGAACTGTTCAAAGACGAGGTGAGGGCAATCGGCGAGGAGCTCGGCCTGCCGCACCGCATGGTCTGGCGTCACCCTTTCCCCGGGCCCGGTCTCGGTGTTCGTATCCTCGGCGAAATCAAAAAGGAGTACTGCGATATCCTGCGCCAGGCCGATGCCATCTACATCGATGAACTCTACCAGAGTGGCCACTATGACAAGATCAGCCAGGCGTTCGCGGTTTTTCTGCCGGTCAAGAGCGTCGGCGTCATGGGTGACGGACGGACTTATGAGTATGTGATCGCCCTGCGTGCCGTGGAAACCAAGGACTTCATGACAGCTGGCTGGTATCCCATGCCCTACGCCGACCTCGCCCGTATCAGCAACCGGATTATCAATGAAGTGCGTGGTATAAACAGGGTTACCTATGACATTTCAAGTAAACCTCCCGCAACCATAGAGTGGGAGTAGATCTCCAAAATTAATCGAATGACAGACCGGAAGTCTTATCTGGCTTCCGGTTTTTTTGTGTCTATTATCTACAGTCAGAAGTTCCAGAAGACATCCCGAATGTCACATAAAGTCTCATCCATTTCTTAAAACAATTTATTATGATAATCTCTTGTTGCACAATCCTCGAGGGGAACTACAGAGGGAAATCGATAGATTTTATTTATGAGGCTGGAGTGGATCGATGACAAAACCCACTGAAACACTGACCGCCCGTGAATCGGTCTGGACGTATCGAATACGACAAAAGATCGCCTTGGAGCGAATTGTTTTGACGGTAGGCAACCCCAAGGAGAAGTACCGGGCGAAGCAGTTTTTGGAGGCGATGGAACATGCTTACCCTGAACTTCTCGAAGATTTTGAACAATATACTTTCGAACTTCTCGATCATCCCACACCCGAACTGTTTGATGAAAGCGAGTACTCCAAGGCTAAAGGGCGCAAAACAGCATTAAAACTACCCAAAGATATCGTTTGGGAGGAAAAAATCATCAGCAGGGCCGTCAGGGAGTACACAGAACTCTTTCACCCCTGTATGAATATTTTCAATAATGCGATGCAGGGTCTGCAATACTTAAGTAATCTCCACCCGGAATTATTCGTCAGGGCCAGAGCTCAGGCCATCGAGCAAAGAGATCAGGTCCTGAGCATGGAAATCTATTGTAAATGTGGCTGTACCTCCCCGGAAAATAGCCAACCAGCTGACTCATTCAAAATAGCCAACCTTGGCCGTTTTGAGGGCGTCTCAAAACGGATAGATTATGCCAAGCAGACTATAGAGATTCCTGGTGATATTAGTCATGACGATTGTCAGTTCTTTCTGGACAGAATCAGGGAAATAGCTCCGGAGATGTTGACAGTTTGACGATGGGGATATGTAGCGCTACTTTTGGCTGAATGTATGGGCATTTCTCTATCATAAAATTTGAAATACAATGTATTCTCGTCTTCAAATAAGAGATGTAGAAATGTTATGCAGAGGCACAAAAAATGACAAAAACCACAAGGAAACCAGGCAAGCCTGCCAAAAAGTATAGTCAGGCAGCGCGTTTGCACGATGTTATCCGTATCCTCGAGGTCCGTTACGGGGCCACGGTTGACGAATTGGCTGAAGAGTGCGGTGTTACCCGCAGGACTGTCTATCGCGACCTGGACGCAATCCGTGATGCAGGTTATCCTCTTGTGTCCGAGCCGGAACAGGGCGGTCAGACGGTTTATCGCTTCATCACCGGTTTCAAGAAGGTTCCACCAATCACTTTTTCGCTCGAAGAGCTCATGACACTGTATCTGTGTCGCGGACAGCTTGGCTTCTTGCGGGGGACGCCGTTTCAAGATGACCTGGACGCCATCTTCAACCGGATCCATTCCAGCCTGCCGCCACGCAGCATCGCCCATCTGGAGCGAATTGCCGAAACGGCATCACCAAAATTCCAGGGCGAGCGTGACTATGCTGCCAAACAGGAACTGTTGAAAGAGCTGCGTCGGGCATTGCTTTACCAGTATCGCATTAACCTGGTTTACACTCCGGCACGACGTCCCACTGAGAGCTATGTTTTCGACCCTTATACCCTGTTGTTCTATGAGGGTGCCCTCTATCTCGGCGGCTACGCGCATAACCGGAAAGCATTGAGACTCTTTCTGGTCGACCGGATTAAGCAGGTTGAGGTTCTCAGGGACCGGTTTGAAGTCCCCGAGGATTTTTCCGCCAGCAATCTGACGGGCTCCGCATTCGGATTGATCGATGAAGGTGAGTTTACCGTCAAGGTCCGGTTCTCTGCTGAGATCAGTCACTTGATTCGAGAACGGACTTGGCATCCCAGCCAGCGAATGGTCGAAGAAAAAGATGACTCAGTAACTCTTTGTTTTGCAGCCAGTGGTGAAAAGGAGATCTTGTCCTGGCTTTACTCCTACATCCCTCATGTTCAACTACTCGAACCGGAAGAACTGAAAGTTCAATTCTACGCCGGACTTGAGAAATGTCTGAGAATACGGGACGAGGGACGCGGAACGTGACAAGCTGAGCTTGGACGCACACTTCTTCGACCCTTTTTCTGCAAACTTAAATTTTTTTCGGGTATGTTTTCTCGTGCCACGTCCCGCGTCACTCGTCCCTGTCTGCTTTGTGACATATTCTGTCGCAGAACAAGTTAAGATGTAATCATAACCTTCAGGGAGGTCATTTATGATTTACATCGGAAACACAGAAGACAACGGCAGCGCTATCTATTTTGATATCCACTCGGCCGAACGACAGGGGCGCGGCATGCGGTTCTCCGGTACCGTTGGCGATGGCTGCTACGAAGGTGAAGTCCTGGTTGAGATTGGACGTGTTGAATCGGTGACCTTTGTCGATGCGTGGCTGGGCGGTTCCGGTTTTTCCGAGTTTTTCGACCGTTGTGGCACGACAATGCTTGAAGACGCCTTGCTGGAATCGGTTCGCGAGATGCCGTTTTTCTGTTCGCGGCCTAGCCAGCCGCATGGCAATGGTGGGACTCCTGAAGCTACATTGGTTTCTGAATCTGCATTATTCTGGGAGCCCGGCGCCTGCTGATTGATTCTATTCTCCGGTTGAGGTAAAAAGGGGTTCAAATAATCTCTTTCCGGAAGGTATTCATGCGTACCATCGTCCTCGCCTCAACCAGCCCTTATCGTTTGCAATTGATGCGTCAACTTGAACTAAGTTTTCACGTTGCTGCGCCGCTCTACAAAGAACAGATGGATGCCAACGTTTCCGCTGAGCTGCTGGTCAAACATCAGGCCCTGCAGAAGGCGAAGAGTATCTCGATCAAATATGATGATGCCCTGATCATAGGGGCCGACCAGGTTTTTGTCGATGCCCGGCACCGTGTTCTGGGTAAACCCGGAACACCGGAGAAAGCAGTTGCACAGCTGATGGAAATGCAGGGACGCAAACATACTTTCTATACTGGCCTGGCAATCCATAACAGTGCCAGCGGAGAGAGTGTCACAGAATTCGAAACGTTCACTGTGACGATGCGTGAACTGACCGAAAAACAGGTCAAGCATTACGTAGACAAGGAAAACCCGGTTGATTGTGCGGGATCGTTTAAAATCGAGGGGCTTGGCATTGCCATGATGGAACAAATGGCCGGCAACGATTACACCAGCCTGATCGGCCTGCCATTGATCCTGCTGGTCAACATGTTGAGCCACTTCGACGTCGAGGTTTTATAGTCCGGGAATGTAAGCCGGGGTGTCCAGAATCCAGTATCCAGAATGTTTTCTGCCACTGCTTTTAATGTTTCCATACGGGGTAGATTTTCTGTATCCTGTAGCTGTTCTCTTAACGGCGTTTGCCGTTTTTTCTGTCACCACTCTTGTCGATTTTTATCCTGTATTCTGAATACTGAATCCAGCTTTAGGTTTTTGACATCCATGCAACACGCCAATTTTGTTCACCTCCACGTGCATACCCAATACAGCCTGCTTGATGGTGCCATCCGTGTTGGCGATCTTGTCGAACGGGCCAAAAAGTATCGCATGCCGGCCATGGCGATTACCGATCACGGCAATATGTTCGGTGCACTCGAGTTTTACACCAAGGCTCATGCCGCTGGCGTAAAGCCGATCATCGGCTGTGAGGTTTATGTCGCCCCTGAGTCGCGCCATGACAAATCCGGAGCATCTTCCTCCGGAGACGCTTCAGGTCACCTGGTCCTCCTCTGCAAAAACCGTGTGGGTTATCGCAATCTCTGCCGACTCGTTTCCACCGCTTACCAGGACGGTTTCTATTATCGACCGCGGATTGACTGGGATCTCCTCAGCGACAACAACGAAGGACTGATTGCCCTGACCGCTTGCCTGGGTGGAGAAATCCCCAGCCTGATCTGTCGTGGGCGTATGGACCATGCTCGGCAGAGGACAGAGGAAATGTCCAGGGTTTTTGACAATAACCGGCTCTATCTGGAACTCCAGGAAAATTACCTGCCGGAGCAGGAGGTCGCCAATAAAGGTCTGATCGAAATCGGCAAGGAACTTGGTCTGCCGCTGGTCGCTACCAATGACTGTCATTACCTGACTCGTGATGACGCCTTTGCTCACGAGGTCCTGCTTTGCATCCAGACCGGCAAGACGATGGACGACCCGAACCGGATGCGTTTTGCTAACGAGGAGTTCTATGTCAAGACTCCCGATGAAATGGGAGAACTCTTTAAGGCTCTTCCTGAGGCAGTCAGTAATTCGGTCGGAATCGCTGAGCGTTGCAACCTGGAACTGGATGTCAGCGGCAAAAATTATCATTTCCCGTCCCTTGACCTCGGCGACGCACAGACTCCTAGCCAGGCACTTGAACAGCAGTCGTTTGAAGGCCTCGAGCAACGGATTGCGGAAATCCGCAAACTTCGCCCCGATTTCTCGGTTGATGATCAAGCCGCATACAAGGCCCGTCTCGAGCAGGAACTGAAAATCATCAACCAGATGGGCTTTCCGGACTACTTCCTGATCGTTGCCGATTTCATCAACTGGGCAAAAAACCACGATATTCCGGTTGGTCCCGGGCGCGGCAGCGCTGCCGGGAGTCTGGTCGCCTATGCTCTTAGAATTACTGATATCGACCCCAAGCCCTACCATCTGCTTTTTGAGCGTTTCCTGAACCCGGAACGTATCTCCATGCCTGATATCGACGTCGATTTCTGTATCAACGGCCGTGAAGAAGTCATCAATTACGTGCGCGACAAATACGGCAAGGAGAATGTTGCCCAGATCATCACCTTCGGTTCGATGCTGGCCCGCGCGGTCATCCGTGATGTGGGTCGCGGGATGGGGATGCCATACGGTGAGGTGGATACGATTGCCAAGCTGATTCCCAACCCGGTTGGCAAGAAGGTGACGCTCAAGGATGCACAGAAGCAGGAACCGCGTTTGAGGGAATTGATCGAAAAAGATGCCAGGGTCAAGAAGCTGTTTAAAGTGGCTATGTCACTGGAAGGGCTTACCCGGCACGCATCGACCCATGCTGCCGGTGTCGTGGTCACCCCGGAGCCCCTGACCAACTACCTGCCACTCTATGTCGATCCCAAATCACATGGCCAGGTCACCCAGTTTGACATGGGGTACGTAGAGAAAATCGGCCTGGTCAAGTTCGATTTCCTTGGCTTGAAGACCCTGACGGTTATTGACAAGACCGTCAAACTGATCAAGGTAAAAAATCCCGAATTCGATCTGGGGTTAATCCCCCAGAATGACAAAGAGTCCTTCGAGTTGTTGAGCCGAGGTGAAACCACCGGCGTCTTCCAGCTTGAATCCTCCGGTATGAAAGAGTACCTGATCAAGCTCAAGCCGTCCTGTTTCGAAGATATGATCGCCATGGTTGCTCTTTACCGCCCGGGCCCGCTTGGTTCCGGGATGGTTGATTCATTTATCAAACGTAAACATGGTGTCGAGGCGTTCGGCTACGACTTTCCGCAACTTGAACCAATACTCAAGGACACCTACGGTGTCATTGTCTACCAGGAACAGGTTATGCAGATCGCTCAGGTCCTTGGCAGTTACAGCCTGGGAAGTGCTGATTTGCTGCGCCGGGCTATGGGCAAGAAAAAACCCGAGGAGATGGCCAAGCAAAAGAAGAATTTTCTTGACGGTGCCAAAGGCAACAAGCTTGAGACAAAAAAGGCCGAGGCTGTGTTCGACCAGATGGAGAAGTTCGCCGAGTATGGCTTCAACAAGTCTCATTCTGCGGCCTACGCCTACATTGCCTACCAGACCGCTTATCTGAAAGCCCATTATCCGGTGGAATTCATGGCAGCCTTGCTGACCGAGGATATGGAGAACACCGAGAAGGTCATCAAGAACATCAACGAGATCCGGAATATGGGGGTCGCCATCCTGCCGCCAGATATCAATGCCTCATGCCGGAATTTCACCGTACATGACAAAGATATCCGTTTCGGCCTCGGCGCAGTCAAGGGGGTCGGCGGGGCGGCCGTGGAGGCAATCGTCGAAGCGCGAGAGGGGGAGGTCTTCAGTTCCCTGCACGATTTCTGCGAGCGAGTCGATTTGCGCCGCGTCAACAAGCGGGTTGTCGAGGCCCTCGTCAAGTGCGGTGCATTTGATTCCTTGCAGCACAAGAGGGCACAGTTCATGGCAGCTATTGAAGAAGCCATGGAGTACGGCCAGAAAGTGCAACGTGAGAAGGAGTCCGGTCAGGAGTCTCTGTTCGGTACGGATCAGATCGTTACCCCGAGCGGTCACATGTACGGCGAGCTTCCGGACCTGGAGGAATGGCCGGAAAATGTTCTGCTGACCAATGAAAAAGAGGCGATTGGTTTTTATATCACCGGACACCCGCTGGCACGGCACAGTGATGCCATCAAGCGTTTCAGTACCTGTGACACGGCAGGGCTGATAGAGCGGGCTGATAAAGAGGAAGTCAGCGTCTGCGGCATCGTGACCGGCATCAAGCTGCTCAATACCCGCAAGGGCGACCGTATGGCGTTCGTGACCCTTGAAGATCTTAGCGGTTTTGTTGAAATGGTGGTTTTTCCCGAAACCTACACGGAATCGGCCGAGTTACTGAACAGCGAGGAAGCACTGCTGGTCAAGGGAACCGTGGATGTCGGCGAGGATGCCTGCAAGATACTGGTCAACGAAGTCCTGTCACTCAAGGACGTACAGGAACGTTTGACAAGAATGGTCCATTTCCGCCTGACGACTCCCGGACTCGAGGAGCGGCAATTGCGTTCTCTCAGGGAAATCATGGCTCGCTACCATGGCGACTGCGAAGCCCTGATTCATCTCGTCGTGCCCAATCGTAGCGAAACCGTGATATCATTACCGGAAGATCTGAGCCTTCAGGCCAGTGATCAAATGATGGATGACGTCGAGAAGTTGTTCGGTTATAATGTTGTCACTTTCGAATAGGTCTGACCTCTTGACCCTGGTCGCCGATGAACTGACAGGAGCCTGCACATGCAGTTTTTTCTAGATTTTGAAAAACCTATCGTAGAGCTTGAACAAAAGATCAAGGAGCTCCGTGATTACTCAACTGATAGCGTAGACTTCTCTTCTGATATCAAAAAGTTAGAGAAGAAAGCTGACAAGTTGCGTGAAGAAATATTTTCAAGCCTGACCCGATGGCAGCGGACCCAGCTGGCCCGGCATCAGAACCGTCCGTACACCCTCGACTACATCAAACACATCTTTACAGACTGGTTTGAAGTGCACGGCGACCGCAACTACCGGGATGACCCGGCGCTGGTCTGTGGTTTCGCCCGGCTGGATGATGAACCTTGCGTGGTTATCGGACACCAGAAGGGGCGTGATACCAAGGAAAAAGTTTACCGGAACTTTGGCATGCCCAACCCGGAAGGTTACCGTAAGGCATTGCGTGTGATGCAGATGGCCGAACAATTCGGTCTGCCAATCTTCACCTTTGTCGATACGCCCGGGGCTTTCCCGGGAATTGGCGCAGAAGAACGCGGCCAGGCAGAGGCCATTGCTCGAAATCTACGCGAGATGGCGGCTCTGACCGTACCGATTATCGTCACGGTGACTGGTGAGGGTGGCTCCGGCGGTGCCTTGGCGGTCGCTGTTGGCAACCGGGTGATCATGATGCAATATTCTATTTACGCAGTTATCTCGCCAGAGGGCTGTGCAGCAATTCTGTGGAGTGACGGGACACGTGGCCCCGAAGCCGCAGAGGCGCTCAAACTGACTTCCATGGATATTGATGCGCTTGGAACGGTCATCGATGATATCATCCCGGAGCCGGTTGGCGGTGCGCACAACAATCACGAGGCTGCGGCGGCTGCAGTCAAGGATCGTCTCAAGTGTCATCTGGCCGAATTGAACGAACTCTCTGCTGAGGAGCTGGTCGAGCAACGCTACCAGAAGTTCCGGGCCATGACAGTAGTGGAAGAGTAATGCAACACAGCCTGTAGCGGGACCGGTTTCAATACAAGGGACGACTCTTCGTGGAGACAGTCCCTTTTTAATTACGGAATGCCATGACCAGTACGGATCAGATAGATGTTGTCGGCCTGGGCCAGTGTTCTCTGGATATTCTGGGACAGGTAGGCCAGTATCCGGAATTGGACCAGAAAGCCGAGTTGTCTTCAATACTGGTGCAGGGTGGCGGGCCGGTCGCCACGGCTCTGGTCACCTTGGCCCGACTGGGAGTCTCTGTGACGATGGTCGGCGCGGTAGGGGGTGATGACTTCGGTCGACAGATACGTGACGGACTGATTGCTGAGTGTGTTGACTGTAGCTTTTTGACGGAGGACACTGGTGACGGCAGCCAGGTGGCATTTGTTGCTGTCGATGACCATGGGCATCGCAACATATTTTGGCATCGGGGTAATGCGGTTCCCGACATTGCAGGTTTATCCGAGATCCTGCTCTCCAGGGCTGTCAAGGTACTTCACCTGGATGGATTGCACCTGATGCAGGCTGTGACCGCGGCGAAGATGGCCCGCAGCATGAAGGTTTTGACGGTTCTTGATGCCGGAACCATGCGCCCCGGCATGGAACGTCTTCTGCCTCTGATCGACCACCTGGTCGTGAGTGAAAATTTCGCCCGCCAGATAATCGGGCGTCACGATCCGCAGTGCGCTCTCAGGTCTCTGGCCGGACACGGTGCTACCGGTGTTACAATTACCTGTGGCGAATCGGGCAGTATGAGCATCGGTTCTGCCGGTTCAGTCTTTCACCAACCAGCCTTTAAAATGGATGTCGTTGATACGACCGGTTGCGGCGATGTTTTTCATGGAGGTTATATCTATGGCCTCCTGCAGGGCTGGGAAATCCGGCAGACGGTCCGCTTTGCTGCGGCTTGTGCTGCCTTGAAGACCCGCGCAATTGGCGGCAGGACTGCAATCCCGGATTTGCCGGAGGTTGAGGCATTTCTGCGGACCCATGGAGATTGATTGTCAAATCCAAGGTGATTCTGTTGACTTGTCCCCCTGCTTCATTTATCAATGCTTGCATATGAAATTAGTTATACAACCAATTCTGCTTGCACTGATTCTGATACTGACTGCCTGTAGCGCTCCGACACCGACCTACCGTGTCAAGGTTATGGACACCCCGTCGCAGCCGAACCTGCCACCAACACAAAGGCCCTACTCAGTCAATGGTCAGCGCTATCAGCCGATTCCCGATGCTGCAGGGTTTAGCGAGGAAGGTTTGGCCAGCTGGTATGGCAAGGATTTCCATGGTCGCAAAACCAGTAACGGTGAAACGTACGACATGTATGCGATGACGGCAGCGCACAAGACCCTGCCGATGAATGTGCATCTGAAAGTGACCAACCTGAACAACGGGCAATCGACCGTTGTGCGCGTCAATGACCGAGGCCCTTTTGTCAGAAGCCGGATTATTGACTTGTCCTATTCTGCGGCAAAACAGCTCGGGGTCGTCGGGCCCGGGACGGCGCCTGTGCGCATCGAAGCTTTGGGTTATCAGGAAAAGGTTAAAGCAGGGAGCGCCCCGAGCTACAGGCAGCCCGACAGTTATGATGTCGGACCATTCATGGTCCAGGTCGGAGCATTTACGGTCAAGGATAATGCTCTTCGCCTGGCAGAGAAGCTGCAAAAACAGTATGGCACTTCCGCTGTTGTTGAAGGATGGGTGGACGGCCGCAAATTCTACCGGGTTCGCGTCGGCCTTTACGATCATATGGCCCTCGCCGAAGAGGCCCTTTCAGGTATGGAGGCCAACGGCTTCCCCAGCTGTTTTATCGTTGCCAGATAAGTACCATTCAAGTCTGTCCATGCTTTATGGCAGATTATTCAAGGTTATAAGCCATGAACAAAAAAAAATCAGTGTTTCGCATATTTTTCAGTAGCCATGGCAAAGGTTATGAGATCTACGCGCGCAAGGTCAATCAGAGCGATATTTACGGTTTTGTCGAAATAGAGGAGATCGTGTTCGGAGAAAAATCTGCAATCGTGGTCGATCCCAACGAGGAAGCGCTGAAAAACGAGTTTGCCAGCGTCAAGCGCCTGATGATTCCGTACCATTCGATCAGTCGCATCGATGAAGTTGAAAAGGAAGGGCAGGCCAAGGTTATTGCCCTGGCTGCGCCTGATCCTGCCGAAAAACCAGTATTGCCTGTACCACCCGCCAAGCGTAAGGATTGACAAGATTAATTTAGCTCTCGTATTAATTTCCTGCACGGTGTCAAATCGGCATTTTGTTATAGACCTATCGGTCAGACAGTCACTATTGTCGAGAGGTAAATGATGGAAATTCCTTCTGCACAAAGAATCAGACATATTCTCACCTCTTCTCCTGTAACTATCTATACTTGCAATGTCGATGACGGTTATGGATTGACCTTTGTCAGCGATAATGTCCTATGTTCTTTCGGTTATACCGCTGATGAATGTATTCACAATAATAACTTCTGGAATGAAGTCGTTCACCCCGATGATCATGATCATGTGTTTGATGGACGTGGCGACTTAATTTCAACCGGCCATGAATTCCGTGAATATCGTTTTCTTAAGAAAGATGGCAGCTATCTTTGGGTCCACGACGAGATGTGTCTGATCAGCGATGACAAGGGAGCGCCTGTCGAAATAGTCGGGTCCTGGCTTGACATCACTGATCGCAAAGAAACCGAAGATGCTCTCCGAAACAGCGAGAAACGGTTCAGGGAATTTTTTCAATCCAATCCTGTGGCGACCATCATCACGACTCCGGAAGGCTTGGTTCACGCGGTTAACCCGGCCTTTATAGAATCGTCCGGGTACTCTGAAGAGGAGATTGTCGGCCACTCGGTTCAAGAGCTTGGGTTTTGGGCGGATCCTTCCGACCGGGACCGCATGCTCTCGGCCATAGCTGAACATGGTGGTATCAACCGGCTGGAATGCCGATTATATCGCAAAGACAATAAAGAGATGATCGCACTTGTCTCAAGCAGGGCGATCAAGTATGAAGGCGAACTGAAAATTCTGAATATCGTTACTGATGTCACTGAGCAGCGAACGGCCGAAGAGGCCATGCGCAAGCTAGACAAGGCCAAAAGCGATTTTATCTCGACAGCTGCTCATGAGCTGCGTACCCCATTGATTGCAATTGTTGGGTATTGTGAGCTCCTGGAAAAGGCTGAATCAATCGGGTTCAGTGTTGAACAGAGGGAAAGTTACCTGTCAATCATACAAAGTAATGCAGACATCCTGAATCGTCTCATCGATGATTTGCTGGACATCGGTCGTATCCAGGTCGGCCGGTCTCTCGGTGTTTCGCCAAAAGAAAATGATTTGCGCGAAATCGTTGACAAGGTCGTTGCCTCATCCGGAGTGAAAACCGGTCGGCATGAAATTGTCGTTGAACGGAGTAGTGACTTTCCGCAATCAGTTTGGCTCGATGCCGGCCGCATTACCCAGGTGCTACACAATCTGTTGAACAACGCGATCAAATATTCAGCTGAAGGGGGAGTCATCAAGGTGCTGTTGTCGGGTGACACGGACAAGATTTCCGTATCGATTGCCGACCGGGGGATTGGTATGACTGCCGAACAGATGGAACACATCTTTGAGCGGTTCTACAGGGTCGATCCCGACAGTCTAGAAACCATTGGATTGGGGCTGGGCATGAGCATCGTCAAACAGATTATCGATGACCACGGTGGCAGGATCAATGTCTCCAGTCAGCTTGGTGAAGGGACAACGGTGACCTTCGAACTGCCAGTCAAATCATGATGCTCATCACATACCACGTTTTTTAAGCTCGTCCTGGACGAGCTTTTTTTGTGCCGGATTGAGACGTCTCGAGACAAGCAGGTTGCGGACATCCGGAGTGCGCATCTTGGGCAGAAAGAGGGTGAACCAGATAGTGGGTGTCCTGCGGTTCTTAAGGATGGCAAGTTGCAGATTGGGCCGCAGTTTCCACTTCGGATGCCTGGCTATGATCGATATGGTCTCTGCCGATGAATGAGCGCCGTTGATAAATTGCAGGATAGCCACCTCGCGCAGGCGCGGGCTGTTCAGGCAGATTTCCACGAGTTTGCCATCACCCTCTTTGAGAATTTCACCGACGACCGTAGCTGTCGCTCGACGCGCAAGTGTCATCTTGTTGCCTAGTTCTGTGGTCGGCAGCCTCTGCGTAATGGCCCGTTCTGCAGCGAATTTCTGGTCAGGTGTGACACCGGGAATCATGCAGAGATCGACAAGTTCGAAAAGATGCAGATGTGGCAGCAATGCGAGTGTGACCTGGCCTGGAGTGTTGGGATTTTTGACCAGGGCTATTTTCAGTCGATGGCTGCCCCTGGTTGTTTCCAGCTGGTGGATGGCTTTAAGCAGGTCATCGCCAAGGTCGCGGCGCTTCAGCAGGGCGAGCAGATGGTCTTCGTGCAGATGGGGATTCTTCAGCGCTGTCCGCAGAACCTGCATATCCGGATCAAGCAGAACCTGGAACAGTTCGTCACTCGTTGCAGAGAGTGCCATGTGCAGGCGTTTTCCGGTTTCGGCATCGATTTGTCTGGGTCGCGGTGTTTCAGCCATAGGTTAATTATGCGAGCTGCCGGGCGAATCGTCAACGTCCGGGTTGACCGTCGTCGCGCTGGTATTCTTCGAGGAATGCGGATTTGAAGCTGGCGAAGTCATTGGCTTCAATTGCGGCGCGGGCGGCTGCGACCATGTCGAGATAAAAACGAACGTTGTGGATGGCCGCAAGGGTCGCCGACAGGACCTCGTTGGCATTGAACAGATGATGCAGATAGGCCCTGGTGAAGTTTGCACAGCAATAACAGGTGCATGATGGGTCGACCGGGAAAAAATCACGACGGTACCGCCGGTTGGTTACCCGGATTTTGCCTCTTCTGGTAAACAGAGTGGCGCTACGGGCGTAACGGGTTGGAATGACGCAGTCGAACATGTCCATGCCGCGCTCGATGCTCGCAAGGATATCCTCCGGCAGTCCAACACCCATCAGGTACCTAGGCTTGTCCACAGGCAGATGGGGCTCCGTATAGTCAACGACTTTCTTGAGCAGCTCCAGACCTTCGCCTACACTGACTCCGCCAATCGCATAGCCGGGGAAGTCCATCGCCGTCAGAGATTCTGCGCATTCGCGGCGTAAGTCGTCGTAAACGCTTCCCTGAACTATGCCGAACAGCGCCTGGTCTTCCCGGTTGTGTACCTTAAGACATGTTTCTGCCCAGCGCAGCGTCTTTTTGATCGATTTACTCGAGTAATCGTGTGAGGCCGGGTAGGGGATGCATTCATCAAAGGCCATGATGATATCGGCACCCAGGCAGTTCTGAATCCCGGTCGCCTCTTGCGGGCCGATAAAGATGCGGTCGCCATTGATCTCGTGTTTAAAAAAGACTCCTGATTCCGTAATTTCCTTCTTGGGCAGGGAAAAGACCTGGAAACCACCGCTGTCAGTCAAAATCGGTTTGGGCCAGTGCATGAACTTGTGCAGGCCACCTGCTTTTTCCACCAAACGCTCACCGGGTTTCAGGTGCAGGTGGTAGGTGTTGGAGAGAATGATCTGGGCGCCGGCATCGTCAACCTGCGCCGGGGTCATTGCCTTGAGGGCACCATGAGTCCCCACCGGCATGAAAATCGGTGTCTCTATAGTCCCGTGCGATGTTGTGATGCGACCTCTTCGGGCACGGGTCTTCTGGTCTCTGGCGAGCAATTCAAATTGCAGCATAATGGCGTAAGCTTTAACTGTCGCAGACGTTGCAGATATGGTGTATACCTGTTGTTAATCAGGCGGACTCTATCAGAATTGATCACGGACTACAATAACCAGAAATGATCCCAGAAAAGAATTTACTCATACCGGATTGGCCAGATGCTTTGCAGGCGGTGGATATTGTCAAGGCCCGCTTTGTCCTGGATTTTCTCTCTCCCTGCACTGTTTGGCCCACTGACTTTATCAGGCTGGGGCGTAACCTGAGGTCTCCCGGAGGGCAGATGCTTGACCCGACTGACAAACTCGCAGTCAGGCAATGGCAAGCTCTCTTCCAACCGGATCCAAGTGATGACCCTGTCGCCCGGCGTAGATTCCAGAAACCCGCGCCTGCGTTGGTGATGACCATGCCGGTTATGCAAAAGACCTATATTGATACTGGGCAGCGGCTTGAGTGTGAAGTGCTGTTTATCGGTAACGGCGTACAGCTTATTCACGTGTTCTTAGGCAGCCTGATTCGACTGGGGCACCTTGGACTGGTATCCGGTGGTGGCCATTTTGCAGTCACGGAAGTTTACAGCATGAGTAACGGGCAACCTGAAAATCTTGCCTGGCAGCAGGATGACCCGCTGGATTCGTTTACCTGCGCCGTCCAACCACTGAACTGGCTGGTCAGTCAGGAACGGATTCCCGATAGGGTAACGATTTCGTATGAGACTCCGGTTCGCCTGATGGTGGATGGCAAGCCGCTAAGAAAGCCTCGTTTTTGCCAGGTATTCCCGTTCATGCTGCGACGTGTGACCTCCATGCTCTTTGCACATTCAGGTGTCGAACTTCTGGATGACCCCGCCAGCTTACTCGAGAGCGTTGGCAGGATTGAAGAGTCTGAAACACGGCTGAGCTGGAACGATTGGAGAGCGATTAGCGGTCAACAAGGACTTGTGGTCGGTGGTTTTACCGGTGAAATGGTCCTGTCGAGTCAGGCCATAGAAGATATCTTCTGGGTTCTTGCCGTTGCTTCACTGTTCGGCATCGGCAAGGGCGCGACCTATGGCGCCGGTCGCTTCAAACTTTGCTAATGATTTGTTGCTGGTCTTCAAATGCTTGTTATAATTAACGAAACAGGTTACTTCAAGGAGGTGGTGTTATGACTGATGCATGGGAAGAACGCAAAAAGGCATTGGAGAATAAATACTTTCATGATCTGGAAAAAGAACTGATTGAGAAGATCAGGGAGGAAACTCAGGAAAAGTTGATTCGTAAGTACTGTCTCGGGCGATGCCCGAAATGTGGTGACAAGATAGAACCGATTGATTTCAGAGGGGTTCCAATGGACAAATGCATCAACTGTGGAGGGGTCTGGATGGGACCGAATGATTTCAGAATCTTTTCGGAGAAGGATCACCGTACCTGGTTTGATCGCTGGTTCAAGGAAGAGGCGATCGACAAGGACGACTCATGATGCCCGGGTTGCTCTTTGTGACGGTCTTATATGAATTTCATCCTTAACAGGTACATACTGATCAGCGTTCTGATCATTGCGGTCTTCTTCTCTTTGGCAAGCATGGTGGCTTTGTCATCACTGGAAAGGATTGCTGTACCGTAATTATCTGGTTGACAGGCGCGTTGCAGGGCGCATGGACGCTTGATTGAGGGTTTTGAGGAGACAATAAAAGCAGGGAGGCGATACCTCTTCCTGCTTTTTAAGTTTGATAACTGAACAGGGCTGCTTCTTTAGTCTTCTGCAAAAACCTGGGCGCTGAAAACGTAGATCTCAGCATCGTCGGCTTTCCAGGCATCCGTTGGCAACCCTGCCTTGATACACGTCTGTTTCAGAAAAGTCAGACGATCCCAGTCGTGTTCCAGGGCAACCTGGGGCAGGAGAACACCACGGTAAAAACTCTTTTCGATGTAAATACCGTGTTTGCCAACTTCGATTTCATTTATGTCCTCAATTTTCTGTAGTGGCGAAAGCACTGAAATCTCAAGCGTGAAGTTGTCCAGGTCGTTTTCCTTGAGGGGATAAAACCGGGGATCTTTCGCCGCGGAGGCCTGGGCCATCTGGGCCACTTCCTTGAACAGCGGGAGTTCGGATTGGAAATTGCCGATACATCCTCGCAATTGTCCGTTCTGCTTGATGGTGACAAAGCAGCCGTTGCGCTGGTTCAGGACTTTTTCTTCGCGGGGTTCAATGTATTCCTGGCCAGTTTGTACGCCGTGGATGATCGCCTGGCGGGCAATGGCTAGAAGGGCTTGTTGCTCGCGAGTGTTTAACTCTCGGTCCACGCGGCCTCCAGATATTTCAGATGAGGATTCGTTCGTTAAAACAACGGGCCAATCATAGAACCATGGAATGAATTTTTCAAGGTAACAATTACCATTCAGGAGATTAATTTAACCAGATTAAATCTGCAGTGCAGTTTTACAGCGAGACTGTCTTATCCATAAGCACCGACACTGCGGAAGATTCACGCGCCGATATCTGAGTGGCAACTTAATTCTGTCAGGTTGGGGGGGGTCTCAATTGTACCGCCCTGGATAAAGCATGGTTCTACTTGGGCTTTTTGTTCTCCTTCTTGCGATCATTTTCGTCGAGCAGTCGCTTGCGCAGGCGAATCGATTCAGGGGTGACTTCCACCAGCTCGTCATTACCGATGAATTCGAGGGCCTGCTCAAGAGTCAAATCACGTGGGGTGGTCAAGCGGATGGCTTCGTCACTGCCCGAGGCGCGCACATTGGTCAGTTTCTTTCCCTTGCATGCGTTGACCACGAGATCGTTGTCCTTGGCATGCTGGCCGATAATCATTCCCTCGTAGACGTTGACACCGGGGCTGACAAAAAGAGACCCGCGTTCCTGCAGGTTGAAGAGTGAATAGGCGATCGTTTCTCCGGCCTCTATTGCGATCAGGACGCCATTCTTACGCCCTGGAATAGTCCCTTTCCATGGTGCATAACCGTGGAAGGTGTGGTTCATGACGCCGGTGCCGCGAGTGTCAGTAAGGAACTCGCTACGGAAGCCAATCAATCCACGTGCCGGTATAACGAACTCGAGACGGTTGACACCCTCCAGAGCGTTCATGGCGACCATCTCCGCTTTGCGGGTACCGAGTTTTTCAATCACCGTGCCCTGGTGTTCTTCGGGGACATCAACCACCAAGTACTCCATTGGTTCGCACTGTTCGCCGTCGATCTCACGACAGATGACTTCCGGTTTGGAGACGGCCAGTTCAAAGCCTTCCCGGCGCATGTTCTCGATCAGAATCG
>Ga0070729_10002650_pt1 | contig 22540 bp, 21 predicted proteins | sample tdDd472_FD_66725 | JGI IMG/M metagenome (GOLD analysis project Ga0070729, IMG submission 66725) | Marine sediment microbial communities from the Atlantic coast under amendment with organic carbon and nitrate - tdDd47.2 | ecosystem: Environmental > Aquatic > Marine > Coastal > Sediment | place... | reverse complement strand
GGGAATCTCCGAGATCGGCATCGTCCGCTTCACCGAAAAGGACGTCGTCCGCCATTCCCTGGTGACCAAGATCGTTCGCGCCTACGATTCCAAGACGGCGCGGCGGGCGGGTGCCGACGAAGACCCGCCCCCGGAGGCCGGCGCGTGAACGCCGCCGGCGCCGGACGACCGGCGGAAACGACGGTCGCGATCGCCGTCGCCTGCGACGGCTGGCGCGCCATTCCCGATTTGGAAGCGCGCTGCCGGGCAGCGGTCGCGGCGGCGCTTGCCGGCGGCGGCTGGACGGCGCCGGCGGAAGTCAGCCTGCTGCTCGCCGACGATTCCGAGATGCGCCGCCTGAACCGGGAATTCCGCGACCGGGACAAGGCGACCAACGTGCTCGCCTTTCCGGCGGGCGGGTCTGGCGCGGGCGGGTCCGGCGCGGGTGGGGCGCCGATCCTTCTCGGCGACGTCGCCCTCGGCCACGAGACCGTGGGCGCCGAGGCGGCCGCCCAGGGCAAGGCCCCGGCCGACCATCTCGCCCATCTGATTGTCCATGGCGTCCTGCATCTGCTTGGCTTCGACCATGAGGACGACCGCGCGGCCAGCGAAATGGAGGGGCTGGAGACGCGGGCCCTCGCCGCGCTGGGCATCGCCGATCCCTATCGCCTCGAGGCCGTCGCCGCCGGCGGTCGGGGATCGTGAACGCCGTCGACAACGGGCCGTCGGGGGCTGGTCCCGAATCGGACCGGGGCATCGGCCGGCTCGCTCGGAGCCTCGGGTTGCGGACCTTCCTGCGCCGCCTGCGCCGGGGACGCAACGGCGAATCCCTGCGCGAGAGCCTGGAAGAGCTGATCGAGGAGCATGAGGAGACCGACGAGGCCGTCGATTCCCACGAATGGGTCCTGCTCCGCAACATCCTCGAACTGCGCGATCTGAGCGTCGAGGACATCTTGGTGCCGCGCGCCGATATCGTCGCCGTGGCCGAGGACGCGTCGCTTTCAGACATCATCCGGGTGATGAGCGAGAAGCCCCATTCGCGCATTCCGGTCTTCCGCGGCGACCTCGACGACGTCATCGGGATGATCCATATCAAGGACGTGCTGGCCGTCGGCGGCGCCGACAAGCGCTTCCGCCTGGCCCGCATCCTGCGCGACATTCTGTTCGTCGCCCCGTCGATGCGGGTGCTGGACCTGTTGCAGAAGATGCGCGAGACCCGGATCCATATGGCGCTCGTCGTCGACGAATATGGCGGCATCGACGGGCTGGTCACGATCGAGGATCTGGTCGAGGAGGTGGTCGGCGAAATCGTCGACGAGCATGACGTGGAGCCGCCGCGCCTGTTCGAGGAACCCGGCGGCAGCCTGGTCGGCTTCGCCCGCGCCGAGATCGCCGAGCTGGAGGACCGGCTGGGCCCGGCGTTGACCGAATTGGCCCGGGCCGAGGATATCGACACCCTCGGCGGGCTGGTCGTCACCATCGCCGGGCGGGTGCCCAGCCGGGGCGAGGTCATCCGCCATGAATCGGGCGTCGAGTTCGATATTCTCGACGCCGATCCGAGACGGGTCCGGCGGCTGCGTATTCGCCCGGCGCCGCCGGACAAAGACGTGGCGGCGGAACCGGGCGAGGCGGGCGCCTCTTGACCCGTCTTTCCGATTGCCGGCCCGCCGGTCCGCGACGGGGCGCGCCGCCATCGCGCCCATGGTGACGCGCCTGGCGGATCGGGTCCGGGGCCTCAAGGGCTGGCGGCGCTGGGTCTGCGCCTTTCTGCTGGGCACGCTGGCCACGGCGGCGCTGCCGCCGGTTCATTTCATTCTCGTCCTGCCGGTCGCCTTCACCGGCTTCGTCTGGCTGGTCGAGGGCGGCGGGCGGCGCCAGGCCTTCGCCGCCGGATGGTGGTTCGGCTTCGGCTATTTCGTCGTCGGTCTCGTCTGGATCGTCAACGCGCTGATGACCGACCCCGAACGGTTCGCCTGGATGATCCCCTTCGCGGTCACCGGCCTGCCCGCGCTCCTCGCCTTCTTTCCGGCCGCCGCCGCCTGGCTGGCCCGGCGCGTCGGGCGCACCGGCGTCGGCGGCGTCCTGGTCCTGGCCGGCGCCTGGGGCCTGGGCGAATGGGCGCGCGGTTTCGTCCTCACCGGGTTCCCCTGGAACCTGGTCGCCCATGCCTGGGATTTCTCCGCCGCCATGCTGCAGCCCGCGGCGCTGGTCGGCGCCTATGGGCTGAGCGTTCTGACGGTCGCCGTCGCCGCGATGCCGGCGGCGCTGGCGCCCGTCTCGAGCGGGCCGTCGCGGGCCGGGCGCGCGGGCCTGGTCGTCGCCGTCGCCGGCCTGGGCCTGTGGTGGGGCGGCGGCGCGGCGCGGCTGGCGGCGGCGCCCGAGACCACGGTGCCCGACATCCGCTTGCGGCTGGTGCAGGCCAATGTCGCCCAGACCCACAAATGGCGGGCCGAACTGCGCGAGGCCCAGTTCGCCCGCCATCTGCGGTGGAGCCGGGCGCCGGCGGCCGAACCCGTCACCCACATCATCTGGCCGGAAACCGCCGTGCCCTATGTCTTGGCCAACGACCCCCTGCGCCGCCAGCGGATGGCCGCCGTGACGCCGCCGGGCGGGCTGATCCTCACCGGCGCGGTCCGCGCCACGCCGCCCGAGGCGGCCGAGTTTCGGGTCTGGAACGCGTTGCAGGCGATCGACGACGCGGGGCGTATCCGCGCCAGCTACGACAAGGCCCATCTGGTGCCGTTCGGCGAATATGTGCCCCTGCGCGGGATTCTCGACATGGCCAAGATCACCCATGGACGCGGCGACTTCTCCGCCGGGCCGGGACCGCGCACGGTCGATCTGCCCGGCCTGCCGGCGGCGAGCCCCCTGATCTGCTACGAGGTCATCTTTCCCGGCCGGGTGACCGCCGCGTCGGGCCCGCGCCCCGCCTGGCTGCTGAACCTGACCAACGACGCCTGGTACGGCATGAGCGCCGGCCCTTACCAGCATTTCGCGGCAGCGCGCCTGCGCAGTGTCGAGGAGGGGCTGCCCCTGGTCCGCGCCGCCAATACGGGGATTTCCGGCGTCGTCGACGGGTACGGCCGGGTCACCGCGCGCCTCGGCCTGGGCGAGGAAGGCGTCCTGGATGCGGCCCTGCCGGCGGCGCTTCCGGCCCCGCCACCTTTTGGCCGCTATCGCAACCTTCTGTTGATTCCGGTGCTGGCGCTGGCCTTCCTCGGCGCCGTCTTCGGCGAAAGGAGATCTTAACCAAAGTAGAAAAAGATTGAATTCACAATATGTGGTTGCCATCATACGGATGTATGCGCTATGGAGAGTGCGGCTCTAGCCCCAAAGTTTCGTTTCGCGAATCTAGTCGAAGACCAAGCTGTCGTGGGGGCTGGGAGAAACCAAGACGAAGGCGGAAATGTGAGCAAACCTAATCCAGTGGATGTTCACGTCGGCGGGCGTATTCGCTTGCGGCGCACCTTGCTTGGCTTCAGCCAGGACAAGCTGGCGCAGGGTCTGGGCTTGACCTTTCAACAGATCCAAAAGTACGAGCGGGGCGCCAATCGTGTCGGCGCCAGCCGGCTTTATCAACTGTCGCGTGTGCTCGACGTGCCGGTCTCCTATTTCTTCGAGGACATGCCGGCCGCCGCGGCCGGCAACCGTCCCGCCGCGCCGGGCCTGGCCGAGGCCCGCGAGCCGTTCGAGGCCGACCCCCTGGCCAAGCGCGAGACCCTGGAGCTGGTCCGCGCCTATTACCAGATCCGCAACCCTCAGACCCGCAAGCGGCTGTTCGAGCTGGTCAAGACGCTGGGCAAGGGCGACGACTGAACCGGGCGCGGCGCCGCGATCCGCCGCGCCGCGATACCCTGGCGTCCCGACACCGGTTCCGGGCCGCTCCGCCCCGGCCCGCCCTTTCGAATCCTACCCGGCCCGGAAACCCCCGACAGGCAAGAGCCTTGACTGGCTTCGTCAAAGCCTGCAAGAAGTCCCGCGCATCGCGGGCGTCATCGTGAGCGAATCGGACATGGCGGGACGGGTGACGAGCGCCCGTTCGCGCCGCCCTGCCGCGCACGATCATTGGTCAAGGACGGAGGGTTACGGGTGCTTAAGGGAAAACATCTTTTCACGAGCGAGTCCGTGTCGGAAGGGCATCCGGACAAGGTTTGCGATCGGATTTCCGATGCGATCGTCGACACCTACCTGACCGCCGACCCGAACGCCCGCGTCGCGGTCGAGACCCTGGTCACCACCAACCGGATCGTCCTCGCCGGCGAGGTTCGCGGCCCGGAAAGCATCACCCCCGCCAGGCTCGAAGAGGTGGCCCGGCACTGCGTCAAGGAAATCGGCTACGAACAGGACGGCTTCCATTGGCAGAAGGCCGAGCTTTCCTGTTACGTCCATTCCCAGTCCGGCGACATCGCCCAGGGGGTCGACGCGGCCGGCAACAAGGACGAAGGCGCCGGCGACCAGGGCATCATGTTCGGCTATGCCTGCCGCGAGACCGAGGAATTGATGCCGGCGGCGATCCATTACTCCCACGCCATCCTGCGCTCCCTGGCCGAGGCCCGCCATTCCGGCGCCGAGCCGGGCCTGGGTCCCGATTCGAAGAGCCAGGTCACGCTCGAATATATCGACGGGACGCCGATGCGGGCGACCTCGGTGGTCGTCTCCACCCAGCATGCCGAGTCCGTGAGCCAGGAAGAGGTGCGCGAGATCGTTCGCCCCCATGTGGCCAACGTCTTGCCCGATGGCTGGATGTGTCCGGACAAGGAATTCTACGTCAACCCGACCGGCCGCTTCGTGATCGGCGGGCCGGACGGCGACGCCGGCCTGACCGGCCGCAAGATCATCGTCGATACCTATGGCGGCGCCGCGCCCCATGGCGGCGGCGCCTTTTCCGGCAAGGACCCGACCAAGGTCGATCGCTCCGCCGCCTATGCGGCGCGCTATCTGGCCAAGAACGTGGTCGCCGCCGAATTGGCGACGCGCTGCACGATCCAGCTTTCCTACGCGATCGGCGTGTCCAAGCCCCTGTCGGTCTATATCGACACCCACGGCACCGGCGAGGTGGACGAGACCCGCTTGGCCGAGGCGTTGCAGGATCTGGTCGATCTGTCGCCGCGCGGCATCCGCGAGCATCTCGGTCTCAGCCGTCCGATCTATGCCCGCACCTCGGCCTACGGCCATTTCGGCCGCGCCCCGGAGGCGGATGGCGGGTTCTCCTGGGAGCGGACCGACCTGACCGAAAGCCTCCGCGCCGCTCTTTCCTGAGGTTATGCCGGCCGCCGCCAAGGACGCGGGCACGCGCGGCCGCCGGGCCGGAGAGCGGCTTTACGGGCGGCGGATCGGCCGCCCGCTGCGGGCCGCCCAGCAGCGGCTTCTGGACACGCGCCTGCCGGGCCTGCGGATCGCCCTGCCGCCGGCGGGCGACCGCCTGGATCCGGCGCGCCTGTTCGATGGCGCGGTTGCGGGGATCTGGCTCGAGATCGGCTTCGGCGGCGGCGAGCATCTGGCGGCGCAGGCCCGCGCCCATCCCCAGATCGGCTTCATCGGCTGCGAGCCCTTCGTCAACGGAGTCGTGTCCCTGCTCGGTCATGTCGACCGCGACGGGCTCGCCAATATCCGTCTCCATGACGACGACGCGCGGGCGCTGCTCGACGCGCTTCCCGACGCGTCCATCGGCCGGGCGTTCGTCCTGTTCCCCGATCCCTGGCCCAAGAAGCGCCATCACAAGCGCCGTTTTATCGGCGCCGCCAACCTGGACCGCCTCGCCCGGGTGATGACCGACGGGGCCGAACTGCGCCTCGCGACCGACGATATGGATTATGGGCGTTGGATGCTGGAGCATGCGCGCGCGCATCCGGCGTTTGCCTGGCGGCCGCGCGGCCCGGAGGATTGGCGTGCGCGCCCCGCGGACTGGCCCGCCACCCGGTACGAGGAAAAGGCGGCCCGCGCCGGCCGGTCCAGTCTGTATCTGACCTTCGCCCGGCATCGGCGGGCGGGACAAGCCCCTTGAACCAAAGGATGTTCTGCCTTATTTCTTGAAAAAATTCCTGTACGCGGTTCGATGGTTGCATTGGACCGAAGACGGGTGGGCCCCAGGCCCGCCCTTTTATTTTTCCGCCTCTCGGGTTGGGGGCGGAAACGGAGGCAGGCAACGAGGATGGATCCGACCGTCCGAATCGAGGAGATCGTCGGCCCGTCGGTCGCGGCGATGGGCTACGAGATCGTGCGAGTCGAACTCGGCGGCGACCGAGACCGGGTTCTGCAGATCATGGCCGAGCGCGCCGACGGCGCGGCGATGACCGTCGAGGACTGCGCCGAGATCAGTCGGACCGTCTCGGCGCTTCTGGATGTGGAGGATCCGATCTCGGGCGCCTATACCTTGGAGGTCAGCTCGCCGGGGATCGACCGGCCGCTGGTCAAGGCGCGGGATTTCGAGCGCTTCGCCGGGTTCGAGGCACGGATCGAGACCGCCGCGCCGATCGAGGGGCGGCGGCGCTTCACCGGCCTCCTGGAAGGTTTGGATGGGGATCTGGTCCGCCTGCGCATGGCGAACGGCGTGATCGAGATTCCCCTGGCGGAGATCGGCAAGGCCAAGCTGGTCATGACCGACGCGCTTCTGGCGCAGGCGACGGCCCAATAGCGCCCGTCGCCCGCCGATAGGACGAAAAGAAGGACGGAGCGAAAGAGATGGCGGAACCGATCGCTGAGCACGGCCGACAGGAAATGTTGCAGGTCGCCGAGGCCGTGGCCCGGGAGAAGGGGATCGAGGCCGAGGAGGTGCTCGTCGCCATGGAGCAGGCGATCCAGCGCGCCGGGCGCACGAAGTACGGCCTGGAGCGCGATATCCGCGCCAATATCGACCGCAAGAGCGGCGCCATTCGGCTGGCCCGCTATCGCGAAGCGGTCGAGGAGATCGAGAACGACCAGACCCAGATCCTGTTGAAGGACGCCCAGACCCTGGACCCGTCCGTGGAGCTCGGCGGCTTCATCGTCGATCCGCTGCCGCCGATCGATTTCGGGCGCATCGCCGCCCAGACCGCCAAGCAGGTGATCGTGCAGAAGGTCCGCGAGGCCGAGCGCGAGCGCCATTACGAGGAATACAAGGACCGGGTGGGCGAGGTCGTCAACGGCCTGGTCAAGCGGGTCGAGTTCGGCAATGTCACCATCGATCTCGGCCGCGCCGAGGCGCTGATGCGGCGCGACGAATCCCTGCCGCGCGAGAGCTTCCGCCAGGGCGACCGGGTGCGCGCCTATATCTACGACGTGCGCCAGGAGCCGCGCGGGCCGCAGATCTTCCTGTCCCGTAGCCATCCCCGGTTCATGGCCAAGCTGTTCGCCCAGGAAGTGCCCGAGATCTATGACGGGATCATCGAGATCAAGGCGGTCGCCCGCGATCCGGGCAGCCGCGCCAAGATCGCGGTCCTGTCGAACGATTCCGGCATCGACCCGGTCGGCGCCTGCGTCGGCATGCGCGGCAGCCGCGTCCAGGCCGTCGTCGGCGAGCTGATGGGCGAGAAGATCGACATCATCCAATGGTCGCCCGACCCGGCCACCTTCATCGTCAACGCCCTGGCGCCGGCCGAGGTCGCCAAGGTCGTCCTCGACGAGGACACCAAGCGGATCGAGGTCGTCGTGCCCGACGACCAGCTCAGCCTCGCCATCGGGCGCCGCGGCCAGAATGTGCGCCTGGCGTCGCAATTGACGGGCTGGGACATCGACATCCTGACCGAGGCCGAGGAATCCGAGCGCCGCGCCGAGGAGTTCCGGGTCGCCACCGAATCCTTCATGGAGGCGCTGGACGTCGACGACGTCATCGCCCGCCTGCTGGTCGCCGAGGGATTCTCGGTGATCGAGGACGTGGCCTTCGTGCCGGTGGAGGATCTGGCGACCATCGAGGGCTTCGACGAAGAGATCGCCGGCGAACTGCGGACGCGGGCGCGGACCTTCATCGAGACACGCGACAACATGCTGGCCGAACGCGCGCGCGAACTGGGCGTCGACGCTGATTTGGGCGCCGTCGAGGGGGTGAACGCGCAGATGATGGTCACCCTGGGCGAGGCCGGCATCAAATGCCGCGACGATCTTGCCGATCTTGCCGGCGACGAGCTGCGCGAGATCCTGGGCGAGGACAAGCTGACCCCGGACGCCGCCAACGAGATCATCATGGCCGCCCGCGCCCATTGGTTCGCCGAGGACGACGCGGCCGCCGAGGAAGCGGCGGAAGGCGACGACGACGCCGGCGAAGCGGCGGCGGGTGACGCCACCCCCGACGCGGCGGCGACGCCGGCGTCGGAGACTCGGGAGTGATGTCGCCGTCATGGGCCGCAGCGTCGCATCCGCCGCGCCGCGCGCGCGGGACCGACGGCCGCTAGAACGGCCGGCGGCGCCCCTGCGCCGCTGCCTGGTCAGTGGCGAGCGGCGCCCCAAGGCGGCGTTACTGCGCTTCGTGATCGGCCCGGACCGGGAGCTGGTTCCCGATCTGGAGGAGCGTCTTCCCGGGCGCGGATTGTGGTTGAGCGCCGATCGCACTATGTTAGAGACCGCGCGCGCGAAGCGATTGTTCGCGAAGGCGGCGCGGGGAGAGGTGCGCGTCGCCGAGGATTTGGGGGACCGGATCGAGGCCCTTCTGGCGGCGCGCTGCCTGCGACTCCTGGGGCTGGCGCGGCGCGCCGGCGAGGTCGTGGCCGGCTTCGAGAAGGTGCGGGCCTGGATCGCGAACGGTCGGGCCGGGCTTTTGCTGGCCGCGTCCGATGCCGCCGCGAACGGTCGGGGTCGGATCCGCGCCATGGCGCCGCAGCTGCCGTCGATCGACCTGTTCGGCGGCGACGAACTCGGTTCGGCGCTCGGGCGCGAGCATGTCGTCCATGTCGCGGTCGCGCCGGGTGCCATGGCCGAGAGATTGACCCAGGAATGCGGGCGCCTCGCCGGCTTCCGCCGGGGAAACGACGCGGCGCCGACGGGTTGAGCGGGGCGCCGGAACGGGAATTGAGGCCGGAACTAAATTTGAGACCGGAACTAAAATTGAGACGGATGCGCGCGGGTGGCGGATCGGTCGGCAGGGAAGCGGGACACCGAAGCGAATGAGCGAGACGAGCAAGACCGAGGACAAGAAGGGCAAGACGCGGCTGACCCTGTCGCGGCCGGGTAGCCTCGAACTGAAGAAGATCGTCGAGTCGGGCCAGGTTCGGCAGAACTTCTCCCATGGCCGGTCCAAGTCGGTGACGGTCGAGGTCCGCAAGAAGCGGAGCTTCGCCCGCGACGATGCCGGCAAGATGAAAGAGGTCACGTCCGACGCCGTCGAGGCGCCGGCGCCGCAAGGCAAGGCGCCGGAAAAGGCCCCGGTCGACGCTGCGGGCGCCCGCCATCTGACCGAAGAGGAGCGCGCCGCCCGCCTGAAGGCTCTGGAAGAGGCGCGGCAGGCCGGCGACGAGCCGGAAGGCGAGATCAGCGACGCCGAGGCGGCGGCCCGCGCCGCCAAGCGCGCCGAGGCAGAGGCCGCCTTGGCGGCGGAAAAGCGGGCCGAGCAGGAAGCCGTCCGCAAGGCCGAAGAGGAAGAAACCCGCAAGGCCGAAGAAGCGCGCGCCGCCAAGAAGGCCGAGGAAATGGCCGCCAAGCTCGCCGCCCGCGAGGAGGCCGCGGCGCCCGAGCCCGCCGCTCGTCCGGCGGCGCCGAAGGGCCGCGCCGGCGTCGAGGCCGCCAGCACGCCGGCGCGCAAGACCCGCGCCCCGGTGCGCCCAGCCCCCAGCCGCGGGCGCGACGAACCCCGCCGCCGCCAGGGCCGGCTGACCATCGCCCAGGCCCTGGGCGACGACGACGAACGGATGCGGAGCCTGGCGTCCGTCCGCCGCGCGCGCGAGCGCGAGAAGAAGCAGGCCCAGGAAAGTGCCGAACCGAGGGGCAAGGTGGTGCGAGACGTTGTGATCCCCGAGACCCTGACCGTCCAGGAGCTGGCCAACCGGATGGCCGAGCGCGGCGCCGAGGTCATCAAGACGCTCATGAAGATGGGCGTGATGGCGACCATCAATCAGAGCATCGACGCCGACACCGCCGAACTGGTGGTGAGCGAATTCGGCCATCGTTGCAAGCGGGTCAGCGCCGCCGACGTGGAAATCGGCCTCAAGGGCGAGGAGGACAGCCCCGAGAACATGGTCGACCGCGCCCCGGTCGTCACCGTGATGGGCCATGTCGACCACGGCAAGACCTCGCTGCTGGACGCGCTGCGCAAGACCGACGTGGTCAGCCGCGAGGCCGGCGGCATCACCCAGCATATCGGCGCCTATCGGGTTCAGCTGCCGTCGGGCAGGCACATCACCTTCCTGGACACGCCGGGCCACGAGGCGTTCACCGCCATGCGCGCCCGCGGCGCCCAGGTCACCGACCTTGTCGTGCTGGTCGTCGCCGCCGACGATTCGATCATGCCGCAGACGATCGAGGCGATCCATCACGCCCGCGCCGCCAAGGTGCCGGTCATCGTCGCCATCAACAAGATCGACAAGCCCGACGCCAATCCCGACAAGGTGCGCAACGAACTGCTTCAGCACGAGATCGTGCCCGAGGAGATGGGCGGCGACGTGTTGACGGTCGATATCTCGGCCTTGAAGGGCACCAATCTGGACAAGCTGGAAGAGGCCATCCTTCTGCAGGCCGAGCTCCTGGAGCTGAAGGCCAATCCGGACCGTGCCGCCGAGGGCGTCGTCGTCGAGGCCAAGCTGGAGCGCGGCCGCGGACCGGTGGCGACGGTGCTGATCCAGCGCGGCACCCTTTCCGTCGGCGATATTTTCGTCGCCGGCCCGGAATGGGGCCGGGTTCGCGCCCTGATCGACGATCATGGAAACCGGCTGGAAAGCGCCGGCCCGTCGGTCCCCGTCGAGGTTCTGGGGCTGAACGGCGCGCCGGCGGCGGGCGACGAGTTCGCCGTCGTCGAGAACGAGAACCGGGCGCGCGAGATCAGCGAATTCCGCCAGAAGAAGGCGCGCGCGGCCGCCGCGGCCACCGGCGCCAGGGGAACGCTGGAGCAGCTGTTCAGCGAGGCGGCCGGCACCCAGGCCCGCGAATTGCCGGTGGTGATCAAGGCCGACGTCCAGGGGTCCGTCGAGGCGATCGTCGGCAGCCTGGACAAGCTGGAGCATGAGGAGGTCAAGGCGACCATCCTCCACGCCGCGGTCGGCGGCATCAACGAATCCGACGTGACGCTGGCCGCCGCGTCGAAGGCGCTGGTCGTCGGGTTCAACGTGCGCGCCAACCCGCAGGCCCGCGACATGGCCAAGCGCGACGGGGTCGAGATCCGCTACTACTCGGTGATCTACGACGTCACCGACGATGTCAGGAACCTGATGAGCGGCCTGCTCAAGCCGACGGTGAACGAGACCTTGATCGGCAATGCCGAGATCCGCGAGGTCTTCTCGATCACCAAGGTCGGCAAAGTGGCCGGCTGCATGGTCACCAACGGATCCGTCAAGCGCGGCGCCAAGGTGCGGCTGCTGCGCGACGACGTGGTCATCCACGAGGGCGCACTCGGCAGCCTCAAGCGCTTCAAGGACGAGGTCCGCGAAGTCAACGAGGGCTACGAGTGCGGCATGGCGCTCGCCAACTATCAGGACATCAAGGCCGGCGACGTCATCGAATGCTTCGAGGAGGAAGAGGTCGCCCGCACCCTGTAGGCGGCCTGGGCCCCGGGCCCCGGTGAGAGTGGGCGTCGATGGCGCGACATAGAGACAGGCCGGGACACAGAGACCGGGCGGCGGGACGGGCGCCGGGACAGCGGCAGTTGCGCGTCGGCGAGGAACTGCGCCACGCGCTGGCCACCCTGTTGGCCCGCGGCGATCTGCACGAGCCTTTGCTGGCCGGTGGCCGGGTGACCGTGACCGAGGTCGGCGCCAGCCCCGATCTGCGCAACGCCACCGTCTATGTCATGCCGCTGGGCGGCGCGGACAGGGCGGAGACCCTGGCCGCGCTCCGCCGGGCGGCGCCCTATCTGCGCCGCCAGGTCGCAGCCGAAATCAGGCTGCGCTACATGCCCAACCTGACCTTCGAGATCGACAACTCCTTCGACACCGGCGCGCGCATCGACGCCCTGATCGGCGACATCGAGGCCGAGGACGAATGACCGATCGGCCCGGCGGCACCGCGCCCGGGCGCCGGCGCCGGGGGCGCCCGGTCCATGGCTGGCTGGTGGCGGACAAGCCCCTCGGCATGACCTCGGCCCGCGCCGTCGCGCTGGTCAAGCGGCGGCTGGAGGCGGCGAAGGTCGGCCATGCCGGCACCCTCGATCCGCTGGCCACCGGCGTCCTGCCCATCTGTCTGGGCGAGGCGACCAAGACCGTGGCCTTCATCCAGGACGCCGACAAGGATTACGGGTTCACCCTCCGCTGGGGCGAGGCGCGCGATACCGACGATCGCGAGGGCGCCGTGACCGAAACCAGCGACCGCCGGCCCGACGCCGCCGCCATCGACGCGGCGCTGCCCGGTTTTCGCGGGCCGATCGACCAGGTGCCGCCGGCCTATTCGGCGATCAAGGTCGCGGGCCGGCGGTCCTACGACCTGGCCCGGGCCGCGGCGCCGGTCGCGCTCGCCCCGCGTCGGGTCCAGGTGACCCGTTTCGACTTGGTCGCCGCCGAGCGCGACCGCGCCGTCTTCCGGGTGACCTGCGGAAAGGGCACCTATATCCGCAGCCTCGCCCGCGATCTGGCCCGCGCGCTGGGCACCGTCGGCCATGTCGAAACCCTGCGTCGCACCCGCGTCGGCCCCTTTCGCGAACAGGACGCGATTTCGCTGGATTGCGCGGACGCTTCGGGGCATAGTGCGCCGCTTGTCGCGCACCTGCTTCCCGTCCAGACCGCGCTGGTCGACATCCCGGCGCTGGCCGTGACGGAAAGCGACGCCCGCCGCCTGCGCCACGGCCAGGCGGTTTCCCCGGCGGTTCCCATGAACTGTTCCGCGGGACGGGCCGAAAGCGCGCCGACGACTCCGCGGACACCGATCCTCGCCAAATGCGGCGACCGGCCCGTCGGGCTCGTTCGGCTCGAGGACGGCCGATTGCGTCCGGTGCGCCTGTTCAATCTTTGATCGAGGAGACCAAGATGTCGATTACGCCGGAGCGCAAGTCCGAGCTGATTTCCGAGTATGCCCGCGGGACGGGCGATACCGGTTCCCCCGAGGTCCAGGTCGCGGTCCTGACCGAGCGCATTCGCAATCTGACCGAGCATCTGGACACCCATAAGAAAGACCATCATTCCCGGCGCGGCCTGCTGATCATGGTCGGCCAGCGGCGGCGTTTGCTGGACTATTTGCGCAAGAAGGATCAGGGCCGCTACGAGGCGCTGATCAAGGGCCTGGGCCTACGGCGCTAGGCCGCCGCGCCGGCCGGGCGCGCGGTTGCGTGCCAGGCGCCGGCGCAATCGCTCGGGTCCGGCCCAGGGAAGCCTGGGGCCGGCCCGGGGAAGGACGAGATCGAGTTGGGTCCGTTGGCGGACCCGCAATGAAATGAACGCGCGGCGATGAACGCGGCAAGCCGCCGCATGGCTGTGCCCACTGGCAAGTGACAAGGGCCGTCGCGCGAAGTTGGAAGGAAGATGAGAGACATGTTCGATATTCATCGGAAGGAAGTGATGTGGGGCGGCCGCAAGCTGGTGCTTGAATCCGGCAAGGTGGCCCGCCAGGCGGACGGGGCCGTGATGGCCCATTACGGTGAAACCACCGTGCTCTGCACCGCGGTGGCGCAGAAGACGCCGCGCGCCGGCATCGATTTTTTCCCCTTGACGGTCAACTATCAGGAAAAGACCTTCGCGGCGGGGAAGATCCCCGGCGGCTTCTTCAAGCGCGAAGGGCGGCCGACGGAAAAGGAAACTCTGACCTCGCGCCTGATCGACCGGCCGATCCGGCCGCTGTTCGCGCCCGGCTTTCGCAACGAGACCCAGGTCATCTGCACGGTCCTCAGCCACGATCTGGAGAACGACCCCGATATCGTCGCCATGGTCGGCGCGTCGGCGGCGCTGACGATCTCCGGGGTGCCGTTCCTCGGCCCCATCGCCGGCTGTCGGGTCGGCTATATCGACGGTGAGTACGTCCTCAACCCGCAGGTCGACGAACTGACCAATTCGGATCTCGATCTGGTTCTCGCCGGCACCCAGGAAGGCGTTCTGATGGTCGAATCGGAGGCCAAGGAGCTGTCCGAGGAGGTCATGCTCGGCGCGGTCCTTTTCGGGCATGAACAGATGCAGCCGGTCATCGACGCGATCATCGAGCTCGCGGAAGGCTGCGCCAAGGAGCCCTGGGACCTGCCGGAACCGGCGCCGGAACTGGCCGCCATCGATGCCCGCGTCAAGGAGTTGGCCGAGGCGCCGCTGCGCGACGCCTATGGCGAAACCGTCAAGCAGGCGCGGGTCGAGAAGATCGCCGCCGCCAAAAGCGCGACGCTGGACGCCATCGCCGAGGAAGGGCTGAACGTCGCGCTGGCGGGCGGCCCGCTAAAGAATCTGGAAAAGGACATCGTGCGCGGCGCCATCCTGGAGACCGGCCAGCGCATCGACGGCCGCGACACGAAGACCGTGCGCCCGATCGATTGCGAGGTCGGCGTTCTGCCGCGCTCCCATGGCAGCGCCCTGTTCACCCGCGGCGAGACCCAGGCGCTGGTGGTCACGACGCTGGGCACCGGCCAGGACGAGCAGATCATCGACGCCCTGGACGGCGATTACCGCGAGCATTTCATGCTCCACTACAACTTCCCGCCCTATTCGGTCGGCGAGGCGAGCTTCCTGCGCTCGCCCGGACGGCGCGAGATCGGCCATGGCAAGCTGGCTTGGCGCGCGGTCCGTCCGATGATGCCGAGCAAGGAGGACTTCCCCTACACGATCCGCGTGGTCTCCGAGATCACCGAATCGAACGGCTCGTCCTCGATGGCGACGGTGTGCGGCACCTCGCTCGCGATGATGGACGCCGGCGTGCCCCTGGGTCGGCCGGTGGCCGGGATCGCGATGGGGCTGATCAAGGAAGGCGACTCCTTCGCGGTGCTATCCGACATCCTGGGCGACGAGGACCATCTGGGCGACATGGACTTCAAGGTCGCCGGCAGTTCCGAGGGCGTGACCTCGCTGCAGATGGACATCAAGATCACCTCGATCACGACCGAGATCATGGACGTGGCCCTCGCCCAGGCGCGTGACGGCCGCCTGCATATCCTGGGCGAGATGGAGCGGGCCCTGTCCTCGGCCCGCGAGGGCGTCAGCGAGCACGCGCCCCGCATCACCACCCTGTCGGTGCCCAAGGACCGGATCCGCGACGTGATCGGCGCCGGCGGCAAGGTCATCCGCGAGATTTGCGAGGTCACGGGCACCAAGATCGACATCGAGGACGACGGCACCATCAAGGTCGCCGCCGTCGATAGCGATGCCGCCCAGCGCGCCGTGGATTGGATCAAGGGGATCGTCGCCGAGCCCGAGGTGGGCGTGATCTATGACGGCAAGGTCGTGAAGATCGTCGATTTCGGCGCCTTCGTGAACTTCCTCGGGCCGCGCGACGGGCTGGTCCATATCAGCGAACTCGCGCCGCATCGGGTGAAGACCGTCGGCGACGTCGTCAAGGAAGGCGACATGGTCAAGGTCAAGGTCCTGGCGGTCGACGATCGCGGCAAGGTCAAGCTGAGCATGAAGGCCGTCGATCAGGATACCGGCGCCGATCTCGGCGAGGCCGCGGCGGGTTGACGGGCGGTCGGTCGATGGGCGGTCTGGTCCCATCGACCGTCGCATCCCATATGAGTCACGGCGCCGCCCCGGCGCGGCGTCGCGACGAACGGAGCGAATTGCGCGCGTGAAGCCCCTCAATTCCATCGTCCTTTTGGGCCGGGAGGTCCTGCCCCTGATCGAGGGCGGCAAGGGAATCGCCGTATCCAACGGCGAAAGCTCCGGTGCCTGGGCGGCGGCCGGCGGCGTCGGGACCTTCTCCGGCGTCAATGCCGACCAGTACGACGCCGACGGCAACCGGGTTCCCTGGGTCTATCGCGGGCGCACCCGCCGCGACCGGCACGAAGAGCTGATCGCCCAATCGATCAAGGGCGGTATCTATCAGGCGCGGATCGCCCACGACATGGCCGGCGGCGACGGCTGCGTCAATATGAACGTGCTGTGGGAGATGGGCGCCGCCGAACGCGTCCTGCACGGAATCCTCGAAGGCGCCAAGGGGCTGATCCACGGCATTACCTGCGGCGCCGGCATGCCCTACCGGGTGGCCGAGATCGCCGCCAAGTACGGGGTCGGCTACTATCCGATCATCTCCTCGGCGCGCGCCTTCCGGGCCCTGTGGAAACGCGCTTACCACAAATTCTCCGACCTCCTCGCCGGGGTCGTCTACGAGGACCCCTGGCGGGCCGGCGGCCATAACGGGCTGTCGAACGCCGAGGACCCGCTGCAACCCCAGGACCCCTATCCGCGAGTGCTGGAACTGCGCCAGCAGATGCGCGAATTCGGGCTCGGCGAGACGCCGATCTTCATGGCCGGCGGGGTCTGGTTCCTGCGCGAATGGGAAGACTGGATCGACAATGACGAGCTTGGCCCGATCGCCTTCCAGTTCGGTACCCGACCCCTTCTGACCCAGGAAAGCCCGATTTCGGAGGAATGGAAACAGCGGCTGCTCGCCCTCCAGAAGGGCGACGTGGCCCTGAACCGGTTCAGCCCCACGGGCTTCTATTCCTCGGCCGTCAGCAATGCGTTCCTGGCCGAGCTGGAATCCCGCGGCGAACGCCAGATCGCCTATTCCAGCCAGCCGATCGGCGAACATGACACGGCGCTGCCGATCGGCGCCCGCGGGCGGCCCGTCTATCTGACCGCCGCCGATAAGAAGCGCGCCGAGGCCTGGATCGCGGCCGGCTATTCCGAGGCGATGAAGACGCCGGATTCGACCCTGATCTTCGTCACCGCCGAGCGGGCCAACCTGATCCGCCGCGACCAGATCGACTGCATGGGCTGCCTGTCGGCCTGCCTGTTCAGCAACTGGGCGCAGGGCGAGCAGGGCTCGACCGGCAAGAAGGCGGACCCGCGCAGCTTCTGCATCCAAAAGACCTTGCAGGACATCGCCCATGGCGGCGATGTCGAGCAGCAGCTCATGTTCGCCGGCCACAACGCCTATCGGTTCGGCGAGGACCCGTTCTATGCCGGCGGCTTCATCCCGACGGTGGGCGAGCTGGTCGCGCGCCTCCAGACCGGCGATTGACGGGACTTTCCGGCCGGCTGGAATCGTTATAGGGTTCCCGTCAACGCTTTTGGGCGCCGTTGCAATTTCGCGTCCGCGATCCATATGACAGGCATGACGGAACCGACCCCGAAGCCCTCTCAGGAACGCCCCTACGCCCGCGCCCATGAACGGCTGAAGGCCGCCGGGCTGCGGTCGACCCGCCAGCGGCTGGCGCTGGCCCGTCTCCTGCTGGAGAAGGGCGACCGTCACGTCACCGCCGAGGGGCTGCATGCCGAGACCAAGGCGGCGGGCATCCGCATTTCGCTCGCCACCGTCTACAACACCCTGCATCAGTTCACCGACGCCGGCCTCCTGCGCGAGGTGGTGGTCGGGACTGGCCGCTCCTGGTTCGATACCAACCTGGACGACCATCATCATTTCCTGTTCGAGGAGTCGGGGCGAATCGAGGATATTCCCCCCGGCCGGATCGCGCTTTCCGACCTGCCCGCGCCGCCCGACGGCACCAGCTTGGCGGGCGTCGACGTGGTCGTTCGGGTCCGGGAAGGCTCCTAAAATCCTAATCCGTACATCCTGGTCCAAGGTTTTTTAGAAATTTTCTAGAAAACCTTGACAGGAGAATGCCGGCACCCTACCTAGAGATCAAGCGAGGCGGCGGCGGACCAAGAGCGGTTCCCGCGAAGGACGGTTTCGGTTCGCCGGCGCGGTCGCTTCGGGCGTATGGTGCGTACGTACCCAGAGTTCACATGCCGAGAGTTCAGAGGAGGGAAACATGGCGTCGCTCAAGGGAAGCAAGACAGAAGACAATTTAAAGGCCGCCTTCGCCGGCGAATCCCAGGCCAACCGCCGCTATCTCTACTTCGCCCAGAAGGCGGACGTGGAGGGCTTCAACGATGTGGCCGCGGTGTTCCGCTCGACCGCCGAGGGCGAGACGGGCCACGCCCACGGCCATCTCGAGTTCCTGGAGGAAGTCGGCGATCCGGCGACCGGCGAGCCCATCGGCTCGACCGCCGAAAATCTGAAGGCCGCCATCGCCGGCGAGACCCACGAATATACCGACATGTATCCGGGCATGGCCCGCAGCGCCCGCGACGAGGGCTTCGACGAGATCGCCGATTGGTTCGAGGTGCTCGCCAAGGCCGAGAAGTCCCACGCGGGCCGCTTCCAGAAGGCTCTCGACGACCTGGGCTGACACGACCCCCGTCCGACGGCCTCGCGGCCTCGGGCGCAGGCAGCGACAAGGGAAACGGGGGCCCGATCGACCGGCCCCCGTTTTCGTTCCGGACCGCCCGGCGGCGGAAGCGCCCCCGCCGTCAATTGCATCCCGTGTCCGGACGCGGCCAAGCGGCGCGGCGCGCGCCGTCCATTCCAGCCGAGCATTTGGAGAGTGCCATGAAGGAAGGAAGTCTCGAAGCCCCCACCCGGCACCCGATCCCATGGGAGGACGCGGATTTCTACGACCGCGAGAAGCTGGACGCCGAAACGCGGCGGGTCTTCGATATCTGTCACGGCTGCCGGCGCTGTTTCAACCTGTGCGACAGCTTCCCACGCCTGTTCGACCTGATCGACGAATCCGACTCGGGCGAGCTGGACAGCGTCGATTCCGCCGATTTCGGGCCCGTCATCGATGCCTGCACCCTGTGCGACATGTGCTTCATGACCAAATGCCCCTATGTGCCGCCGCACGAGTTCGACCTGGATTTCCCCCATCTGATGCTGCGCCACCGCGCCGTCGAATTGCGCGAGGGCAAGCGGGGCTTCGTCGAGCGCCAGTTGAACGAGACCGACCGCAACGGCCGCCTGGCCGGCGCCGTGGCGCCCCTCGCCAACTGGGCGACCGCCGAGACCAACAAGCTGACCCGCCCGGTGCTGGAGGCGGCCGCCGGCATCCATCGCGCCGCCGCCCTGCCGCGCTATCACGGCAAGACCTTCACCGCCCGCGCCAAGAGCGACGCCCCCGCCGTCAACGAATCGGCGCCGGCCCACGGCCGCAAGGCGGTGCTCTACGCCACCTGCTTCACCAACTACAACGACCCGGACGCCGGCGTCGTCCTGCGCAAGCTGCTGGCCCATAACGGGGTCGAGACCGAAGTGGTCTATCCGACCTGCTGCGGGATGCCGCAGCTCGAACAGGGCGACATCGCCCGGGTCGCCGACCGGGCCCGCCAGGTCTCGGCGGCGATGGCGCCCTGGATCGACAAGGGCTACGACATCGTCGCCCTGGTCCCGTCCTGCAGCCTGATGCTGAAGTTCGAATGGCCGTTGATTCTGCCCGACGACGCGGGGGTCAAGCGCCTGTCCGGCGCGGTCTTCGATATCACCGAATATGTCGTCGACATCGCCCGCAAGGAAGGGCTCGCCGACGGCATGAAGCCGCTGGACGGCGGCGTCGCGGTGCATCTGGCCTGCCATGCGCGGGCCCAGAACATCGGCCCCAAGGCGGCGGAGCTTCTGCGGCTGATCCCCGAGGCCGAGGTCGAGGTGATCGAGCGCTGCTCCGGCCATGGCGGCGCCTGGGGGGTGCGCAAGGAGAATTTCGAGACCGCGCTGAAGGTCGGCAAGCCGGTCGCGCAGAAGGCGGCCAAGAGCGGCAAGAAGCATGTCTGTTCCGAATGCCCGCTGGCGGGCGACCATATCCGCCAGGGCATGCAACGGATCGAGGGCGCCGAGGTCCCGGAAACGACGCCGCACCCGGCCGAGCTGATGGCCCGCGCCTACGGCCTCACCGCCTGAGCGCGGCCCCGTCCGCCCGACAACGGACCACAGGAGCATATCGACACATGAGCGCCAAACATGAAATCACCCGCGCCGACATCCTGCCCCTCGACGACTATCTGAAATCCCGCGCCGACCGGCGGGCCAAGGCGACGTCGATCAAGCGCGACCGGCGGGTCGAGGTCGGCCCGTCCGCGACCTTCTATTTCGAGAATTACGAGACCATGTGGCACCAGATCCACGAGATGCTGGCAATCGAGAAGGGCGGCGAGGCGCAGATCGACGACGAGCTCGCCGCCTATAATCCGCTGGTGCCCAAGGGCCGCGAGCTGGTCGCGACCTTGATGTTCGAGATCGACGACCCCGACCGGCGGGACGCCCTGCTGCGTCGGCTGGGCGGGATCGAGCACCGAATCACGCTCTCTTTCGACGGCGAGACCGTGGCCGCGGTGCCGGAGGGCGACGTGGAACGCACCGACGCCTCGGGCAAGGCCTCGTCGGTTCATTTCCTCCATTTTCCCTTCACCCCGGCCCAGATCGAGAAGTTCCGGCGGGCCGGAACGCGGGCGACGCTCGGTTTCGACCATGACGCCTACGGCCATACGGCGGCGATCCCCGAAGCCGTGCGCGCGGCGTTGGCGGCGGACTTCGACTGAGGCCGGCGGGGCGCCGCCGGCGCCCTAATCCACCCGTTCGCCGGGATGGACGCCCCAGATGCCGGCGCGCGCCACCCAGCCGCGCAGGCCCGAGACCTCCACCCGGCAGAAACCGTCCTTGCAGGCGAGCAGCTGGCAGATCACGTCGGTCTCGAGCCGGGCGACGACCGGCGCGTCCGGGAGCGGACGCCGGCGCAAGGGGTGGGTCCCGCCGACGACGACCGCCGCGCGGCGGCCCGTCAACATGCTTCGATGCACCCAGCCCTCGGTTCCCTGCCAGTCGCGGACTTTGCGCCAACTGTCGAACTCGGCGGTGATCTCCACCGGCAATCCCCGGCGCACGAACACCCATTCCACCGGATAGCGCACGCCGGGGCCGGTGCGCAGATTGACTTCCGAGGCGCGGAGGGTCGCGAAGCGCGGCAACGGTCCCGCCGCCGCGGCCGCCGCCGAGACGCCGACCGTTACCGCCGGTAAAGGCAGGACGGGCAACAGCAGGACGGCCAGAAGCGACGCGACGGCCGCGCGCGCGCGCGTCGGCGCGATGAATCGAATGAATCGAAGGAGGCGCGGGAAGCTCGATGTCATGTTTTCATGGTCGTTTCTCGGCGATTGGCGGCGCATTATAGGTCCGGCCGCGGGCGCGCGGTCAAGCCGCCCGCCAGACCGGCGGCGGCGCTGGACAAGGCCCCGGCATCTTGCTATGGCCAAGCACCAAGCCCATCGGCCGGGCACAGGGCGGTACGGCCAAGATCAGGGCAAATCGGGAAGAGGGAGGCTCATGCCCGCCAAGAAACCGGTCGTCGTCGCGACCCGCAAGCTGCCGGACGCGATCGAGACGCGCATGATGGAACTATTCGACGCGCGCCTCAACCTGGACGACTCCCCGATGAGCCGCGAGGCCCTCGTCGACGCGGTCGCGACCGCCGACGTCCTCGTGCCGACGGTCACCGACCGAATCGATTCCGGCCTTCTCGCCCAGGCGGGGCCGAAGCTGCGCCTGATCGCGTCGCTCAGTGCCGGCGTCGACCATATCGACCTGGCCAGCGCCCGTCAGCGCGGGATCACGGTCACCAATACGCCCGACGTGCTGACCGAGGACACCGCCGACATGACCATGGCGCTGATCCTGGCCGCCGCGCGGCGGATCGTCGAGGGCGAAAGGTTGGTACGCGCCGGCGATTGGACCGGCTGGAGCCCGACCTTCATGCTGGGCCATCGGTTGTGGGGAAAGCGGCTGGGCATCGTCGGCATGGGGCGCATCGGTCAGGCGCTGGCCCGGCGGGCGCGCGGCTTCGGCCTGTCGATCCATTACCACAACCGCAACAAGGTCCATCCCGAGGTCGAGAACGAGCTGGAGGCGACCTATTGGGAAAGCCTCGACCAGATGCTCGCCCATATGGACATCATCTCGGTCAATTGTCCCCACACGCCGGCGACCTATCATCTGTTGTCGGCGCGCCGGCTGCGCCTGGTGCGCCCGCACGCCTATGTCATCAACACGGCCCGGGGCGAGGTGGTGGACGAGAACGCGCTGGCGCGGATGCTGCGGAACGGCGAACTGGCCGGCGCCGGCCTCGACGTGTTCGAGCACGAGCCGGCGATCAACCCCAAGCTGGTCGAGCTCGAGAATGTCGTCCTCCTGCCCCATCTGGGCTCCGCCACCATCGAGGGCCGGATCGAGATGGGCGAGAAGGTCATCATCAACATCAAGACCTTCATCGACGGCCACAACCCGCCGGACCGGGTGATCGAGGCTTTCTTCTAGCTTCCGGGGCCTTCCAAGCGTCGTTTCCCGGCGGCTCAGCCGCCGTAACGGGCCGGGCGCTGTTTCCCGGCGGCTCGGCCGCCGTAACGGACCGGGCGCTGTTTCCCGGTGGCTCAGCCGCCGTAACGGGAAAGATCGCGGATGCTGGCCTGGGCGCCGCACAGCGCGCAGGCGGGATCGCGGTGAATCCGCAGCTCACGGACGCGGGCGCCGAGGGCGTCGAACATCACCAGCCGGCCCGACAGGC